>VOFB01002424.1_pt1 | contig 45000 bp, 58 predicted proteins | sample 5384141 | NCBI WGS metagenome assembly VOFB01 (sample SAMN12384721, study PRJNA508395) | human gut metagenome | isolation source: healthy gut A | host: Homo sapiens | reverse complement strand
ATTTGCTCCTTACGGCTATGTAAAGCACCCAAAGGACAAGCACAGGCTGATTGTTGATCCTGATGCTGCTGAAAATGTCAAACTCATTTTCACAATGCTTATTCAAGGGTCATCAAAACGTGCTATCGCGCTGTACCTGAACGGCGTACCGAGCCCCTCGGCTATTAAGATTACAAAAAGGGCTTGCCTGTTTCGGACAAGAGGGTATGACAACGATCCTATGTGGGAGTCCGCAACCGGGGATTTAGCCCAAGGCCGAAGCCGGGTGAAAAGCTACAAGGTACACCAGATTGAAGCTGTTCCACGCGAGGAATGGGTGGAAGTGGCTGGAACGCATGAGGCCATTATCGACTATGAAACTTTCGACAAGGTACAGGCTCTCTTTACAGCGTGATACCCGTACTTCCCGAAAGGCCGTGAGGTACATTTATTCAGCGGCTTTCTGAAATGTGCCGATTGCGGGCGGGCCATTACCCGATGCGTTGGCAAGAACAACAATGTATATTATTCTGCTCAACCTACAAGAATCCAGTTCCTGGACAGCACGCTACAAGCAAACGGCTCTCTTTATCAGGACTGGAAAAGACGGTGAAAATCACCCAGCAGAATACCGAGGATATGAAGGCTGACTATGAACGGCAGACTTCTGATATTTATGAACGGCAGCGGTGCTTACCCGGCTGAACGCTGAACGCGCAGAACTGGCAAACGGTGTCCCGCACTGGACAACGAGCATCCTGCACTGGTAGCCTTTATGAAGTATCAGAACATTGAAGCCCTCAACCGTGAAATCTTGGTTGAACTTGTGGACTATATCAAGGTCTATGAAAACGGCAATATCAGCGTGAAATTCAAATTTGCTGACGAGACCATCCGCAAGATTGCCGAGTACATTGAAATCAACACTACGGAAGATACCACAGTAGCGGGGCTAACCCCCGCTACAAACCCCTTTTGACAGTGTGTTTTCCTAATAGGCGCTAATTGCGCCTGAGAGATGCTGCAACATGTTCGCTGGTCAAGGAACTGATTTTCTCAACCAGTTCCTTGCTTTTCCAGACGTAATAAATTTAGAAGATTCCACAGCATCTATAAGAAGCTTCAGCCCGGAGCATCGAAGCGGCGACCGAAGAGGTTATACCGATTCTGTGTGGACTTAACCTCCTCAATCTCCAAGCCAAACTGTTTCAGCAATTGATCTCAGCCTTGATCGTCTGACGGTGAGCATTAATTCCATAACGTCCTCAAGAATCTGATCAGCTGTGTAGTTGTCAGGAAATGTTCCTCATCAGTCTGTTCATATAGGATCTTGGCCAAGTATAGCGGCCGCAGTTTTGCATCATTATCCATACCTTAAGTTACCTCATTCCTACTATGCATACTGCAGTGGAGAATGGCCGCCGGTAGATTTCAAGCTGTCACACGCGAGCATCAATAACACCGCATCTCAGAACACTGAACACTGCAGTATGCACGATTGCTTCTATTATCGCTTCTCAAGACGACGTTTGAATTCCAATTTTTCCGTCTCGGAGAGCAAATCATACATTGACAGCACGCCGTCCACACGAGAGTGATGCAATTGGCCTTCTACAAGCTCCCGCACTCTGTGGTATCGAGCAACAGCTTTAGAAGAAAAAAATAAGCCGGAACAACCTTTGTTTTTTCGAGCCAAGAAGTACATTCCTGTGGTGTCATTGTGTGATAGTTTACTTCCGCAGCTTCGACAAATTTTTGCAATCCACTTTCCTTCTTCTCTTTCCAGCTTTTCTTTTGGTATCAACAGCACAATGTTTAATTGCCTTATGGCAATACTCATTGGTTCGCTGAGAAATCTTGGAAGTAGCATCTGTTAGCGCATCAATCTCCAATGGCAGTTCTTCAATATACCGCAATGCAGCTAGAATTGCTTCTTGTCGAAGAACGATGTTCTTTATGCATTCCTCTGGAAGTTGGGCTTGCATTAATCGCGCTAGCTTTGAATTGACCTGCTTAAGCTCTGCAACATTACCGGCGTTGGCGACTGCTAAATGGCGGAGCGATAGTCATCCATGACACCATCTTTGACTTTCCCTACCGAAGAAATAGCCGCAACAATACGGTTTCGTAGCGGTTCGCTTACAGCCACGGGGAGATCCTTCGCTTCATCAATGAAACTGAGCCAGCCAGTCAGTTTATTAACCAGATCTTCGGCCTCTTGATACTTTGATGTCGTAGAAGAAATCGCAAGATCTTTCTCACACTCGATAAGAGAACTTTCATAGTGCTGTTTTGGCCAGCAATTCGGCTTCTACCTCTAAAACTCTTTTTTCAATCGCAACTGCGTACTCTTCACAGGCATTATCTCGCAGAATTTTTGCTACGCGGTTATAGGTTATCTTAAACTGAGAAAGTTCGGTGATATCGCATTTAAGCAACCCTATAGCTTGCAGACTATAGTGATCAAGAAGTGCCTTGAGATCAATCTGGAGCTTTAGCACTGACTGCTTAAAGTCATCACTATAAACGAATGAGTATCCTTCTTCAATAAACGGAGTAATCACGGGGATCATCTCAAAGACTTTTTACGACCTTAACCATTATGAATTTCTTTTGAGATTCATCTATGATTGCTCGCGCCTTGGAAAGCTTGTCATAGATAAGTTTGGAAAGGCGGCTTCCATCGTCCAAATGCGTATTAGCTTGGGCGACCAAGAATTTATTCTGATCGCTCTCACCCTCCTGCGCAACCAATGCGGCCAAATCCCTTTTCAACTGCGCACAGGGCTCCACTGTATTTACTGCGAGTATCTTCTGACACAAATCTTTTACCGGATCGGCATGGACATTTGCATTTTTCTGAATAAAAATCTTACGAATTTCAGGGAGTTTGAGTTTTCCCTTAGTGTCCGACCAATGCTTTGCTGCCAACTTTTCATTGTTTATAGTGTACAGATATGTATTTCCGTGATACCCGATGAAGTAACAGACAAGCAGCGACAGTGAGTTTTCATTCATTCCGTACGGCACAAGCGTATACTTGTTAAACAGAGAATACACACTGCAGCGTTCTCCGGATTCTAATGCACGAGTTACCTCCCCCATCATCTCCCGCATCAGAGGATTCTGAGGTTCTACCAGCTGGCACTTATCGTCAAAAACCTTCCATGAATGAGCCGATTTGGTCGAAAGAACGGCCGATACTCGATTTTTATCTTTCGGTGTAAGAGATCCATACACTTGCACGTTCGTAAGTGTGTGATTAAGGAGCCCCACACAAAGCGTAACAAGGGTTCCTTTTGCTTGCGTTTTTTTTGTTTTCAAAACCATCAAACGCAAAAGGAACAGCCTTTGTAAACAGACGCGTAAAGCATTGTGTACAAAGACCATTGATTCTTGTGGTATACGATTCGAGGCCAACTGTTGCCAACCATCGAGCGCCTTGCTACACATTTTGTGAACTTACGGATGATTTTGTTGTTTTGCGATCTTTGCTGATCGGCAATATGTTTCTTAAATCTCTTTTTATCCGCAAGTGAAAACTTCTGAAGCGCCTTTTTTACAGTCAGTGCAGACAGCACTTCGCCTTCAGAATCGTCCAAAAACAATATGATTACAGGATTGCTTGAGATATCAAGATTCTTGTATAGAGCAGAAATGCGATTAGCTTCCAAACTGGCATCCGTATGGCAATAGGCGTAAATCAACACACCGCGAGGATTTTCACCATTACAGTTAGCTGTTGTTGCCTTAACTGCACTGCGCAAATACCCTTCGGTTATTTCCGATGCATCTACAATCCATCGAGTAAAACTCCATTCCGTAGACGAAATATGTTTATCCTGGCCAAAGGAGGTTTCTACGGGGTTGTCATTCCCAATTGTCCTAAAAGTTCTTCATCAATATCGTCAATAGTAACTTTTACGCCCAGACGATACTTCGCATAGATGCGACGAAACTCGTTGAAACCGTTAGCTTCTGCGATCAAATCATAAGTTTTTGAATAATCATCATATGCGACTACGCCATGCATTTCTTCCAAAGACTTCAGGGCGTGTTTCACTTCATCCTCAGAGGTATTGGAACAATACTGGATGGCTGTTACTGCATCATCTTTGTCGTAGAAGGACATTCGTCCCATATTTACTACAAGGACTGCCTTGAGGACCGTCTTTTCCAAATCAGAAAGCTTGTCGCCGACCTTAACAATAATGTCGCGATACAGCATACAATACTGGCTGGCAACAAGGCCTTTTTCCTCCGAATTAAGCATCTCATTAAAGATGCCAGAATCGATAATCTGGACAGGATAGATATAGGAAGCCGTGTTCCTTCAATCTCAGATTTTGCAACTTGCTCAAACATCTCGGAAGCAAAGGCCAGCGTAGATCTTTGCTGCATCCATTGATGAGAGCTCGAAAGCAACCAAACCGTAATCGGATGCAGCGGGAAGCAGCCTTTCAAAATGACTGAATTATACAGATCTCCTGAGGTCCACACGCTCTTTTTAATTGTGGACCTATCCCAGCGGGATAATGCAGACCTAATTTTATTGTGGTAGTTTTCATAACGACCAACAGCCGCCCCCACCACCCTGTCAAATGCCGGGTTAGCCTTTTTAAGTATATTAGCAAGGATTGTTTCAAAGTTCGAAGAAAGGAAAAGATTCTCACAAGCTGTTCGATAACGATCTATGTATCTAGTAATATTTGCGGTTTTTCGATTCGAGACAAGTAGGCTTTCAATTCACTTTGAATAAAGCCAGTGAAAATAATTTTTCCATTTGCAGTTTGAATTGCTTCAAAAATTTGCTGAAGCGCGGCTTCACCTGCAATAGTGGGATTTGCTGCGGTGTACTCGATGTAGCGGCCAAACTCATCGAACAAAAAAGCAGGACTTTATTAAAAAGGCTTTCCTTCACCGCAAAGTTCTTCTTGCACGGTAAAAAGAATATCGCCTGCGGAAAGGCCTCTGTCCCATGCAATTTTATCACCATTGACTTCTTCGTAAACAGTGTTAATCACTAACAATGCCTTGTTTTCGGTTTCAACGTGAGAAAGCAGATAGTTCTTTAGCGCAGTATCTTCGAGTTTAAGGCCGTGTTTCGCTGCGGCCTGGTTGAATTTCTCCTGGCACAAAGAGAACATGTGCTCTACGAAGTGTTTGGCAATGTCGTAAGATTTGGTTAATTTCTGGAAGAGATCATCTTTGAATCCGTAGCGTGACAGCGAAAGCCGAGCGCACTTCAGAATTTCTGCATCGAGGTTGAAGTTATTCATACCATTAAGTACGATTACAAAATTCTTTCGGGTATTCTTTTCTCTGATGTAGTTACCGATCTCTGCATCAGCTGCGGTTATGTTCTGGATTACGGAATCTGTTACACCCGCATCGCCAGAAAATAATGCGCCTAAACAAACCGCGAGATGAGATTTACCAGTACCATATCCTGCAATAGTCATTACAAAACTATTGCTGGGCCTCGCTGCGTAAAGCTTGTCTGTAAGATTTTTGGCGAAGGAGGCAGTATCCAAAAGCTGATGTGTGCCAGACTTAACGTCGATACTCGACACACCATAGTACTTAGGGCCGTGGAAAACGTAGCTCTCAGCGATAGCACCCACTTTGCTGTCATCATAGAACCATTCGGTTTGTACTGCACCGTTAAAAAAGCCTTCTTTACTGAAGCTTACAATATCGCTAACTTTCATACTGCCTCCTTCAGATTACAACAATCTGCTATAAAGCTGAGATATGACGCTGTTCGAGTTGGAAGTTCGGATTATTGTTGCGGGAAACAGCTGTCGATTGACAGTTATAAACCCTTCGTACGCAAGAGAATCAATTACATAATTACACTCGTCTTCGTTGAGACCAAAAATCCTGCCAAATCCGAGCTCGTTTTTCAAATCGGAATCGGTAATCTCTTGCTTGTCCGGAAAAATCCTCTCCCAACTTTCCAATAGTGCATATGCATATACGAATACTAAATCGAGTTTCTCAGAATGCTCATGAAATTCTATCGCCAAATCCCAATCTAAGAAATCAAGCCTACCAAAGCATCCTTCAACATAACTATTCTTGACTACGCTAAACACCTTTTTGAGCATGTTAGCCTGTGCCACATCACACCATGCACCCGCCAACGTAAACAGTCGCTCTTGACTTATTTTCGCACCAAAGCCAGGATGCGCTGAATGGGTTAGATATTCCCACTGCGGCGCACCATCCTTTCGTTTGGTCATACCGTAATGGCAGATCCAGCAGCTTAGGTCTTCGTGCAGGTACGGATCCTGCACAAAGACTTCTTCCCCAAGGGGGGTAAGCTGCAAAGCGTACACACCATTGTCTACGGAGTAGTCAACCAATCCCATGAAGCGTGCGTAGCGAATATGGGGCTCAACTTTGCCTTTTTGCTTGCCTGTAGGAATTCCGGTACAATCGCTGATTTCAAATTTTGTTCCAGCATAATTCTCAGATGCCAACTTGAGTATCTTAGCGATATATGTCATTTCTGGCTGGAATGTCTCGTGAAATTCCAATACGCTGCTTTTGACCATTGTTCAATCTCTCCTGCAAGCTCGTCACCTTGATAATGCGTGGCTCATATTTGCTCCATTTGTCATTCCGAACCATGTTGCCACAAGTGACACACTCGCCCTTCTTCAAGGCTTTCAATTTGGGAGCCCATTCTCGTGCCCCTTGGGCATCGATGTCAATACTCCTTGCCACTGTCAAAACACCATCATCGGGAGGACAGAAATACAGTTTTTGTCCAGCCTGCTGAAGTCGCTGGATCTCGTCATCGGTAAGCTGAGGCTTCATAAACTGAGTAGCATACCAACCGGAAATACCAAACTTACGTCCTTCAGTCAAGAACTTCTCACTAGGCGAACCTTCTCCGTGGCTCAGATTCTGTGCTTCGTCCATAACGATAACAAATGGGTGCTCCTCATTACCATTCTTAACACAGTAGTTCCAAATGTCCCACAGCAGGAGTTCTGTCAGCAGCAACTGAGTCGGCCGATCAAAGCCGTCAAGCTGCATAACATATACCATACCACCGCTGTCTCGGTTTCACCCCAGTCAAACTCTTCATCTTCGGCAAAGGGTTCCAGATCCAGGAACGGCTGGATTTTGCTAAGAACAGTCTCAGCCTGCTTTTGGCTAACATCATTCAGCTCGTCTTCCAAATAAGAGAAAGACATCGTACCGTTATGATGCTTCAGGCCGTTCTTGATGGCTTTATAAAGAGCACTCTTTTTGCTGACCGCCAAACCCGTAGACAGATGTAAACACATTTGCAACGCGAGTGGCAACAACAGTATCTGCTTCTGGAACTTCTATACCACCGACTCTTACAGTTTGCTTTGCGAAGGATTAACCGGAATCTTGTGAACATATACGACACGCTGCTGGATGCGATCTCCGAGTTCATTCTTGAAAACTGGATCAAGCTTATCAGGCGTAAATCCACTGGTGTAATCAAATACAACACCGGAAACGCCGGACTCGGACCATTTCCATCAGCAAAGCCTGGATACAGTAGGTTTTACCACAACCGGAATTACCATTAATCAGTAGGTGCCGATTGTTTAAGCTCTTGTTACCAAACTCCCAGTAATATTTTTCTCGTGTCCTTAGATCTTCGCCTAACAACAGACGTACAGAACTCAAAGGGGGAGTGTCTGTCGCAGGGGGAGTTACATCTTCAGCAGGAGCCTCGCTATCAGGAGTATCCTCGTTGTTAACAGTATCTGAGCTTGTGGAATCATCGTCGTTCGTCGGCACATCTGTTGTTGCTTCGGCTTCTTTGACCTCCTGGAAGTCTTTCAGCGCACTCTGGATTGAGCAATTATCCACCTTTTCACCAAAGAAGGTACTAAACGCAACGCCAGTTACAGTAAGGTGGAACTGTGCTGTTTCAGAGTTTTCGAGTAATCCGTTCTGACGGAAAAAGAGTAATAGCCTGATCAAGAACGGTTTCCCATCTGTAATGACCATTGCTTTCGTAAGTCAGTAGCTTGTCCAGCGGGCTGATATTAAAGGAACTCGCAAACCAGTCCAAACAGCCCTGGCGACTATGATCTCTGCCGTCGTTAAGGTAGTTTAAGAACGGCATATACACAGCGGCTACTGACGGAATACTCTCGCCCATCCCTACCGACACGGTAACGGAAGTGTCCTCAAAATCGTTATCGGGCTCATCCACATCATCTTCCGGCTGTGACTGATCTTCTGGATTCACAATTACATTCGGAACAAACGTAGCAGACCGTTCCTCCGGCGGCACCAACATTTTTGGATAAACATCTGCCCACATTCGTGGCAGAGGAGATCCTCTAAAGAAATGCCCGCATCGTACAGTTCACTAGGAAGTGTTGAATCGAGAATAAATTCATGCGGTGCTTCTTCGTTGGAATCGAGCCAGAATGCAAAGATATCACCAGTCCATTCGATTTGGTAATGCCCGCCTAGAATACCGTAAATCTTGTTACGGATAGTGTTATATGCTTCCGAAGTATTATCCAGATTGAGGGGTGAGAAGATGATTGCTCTATACAACTGGTTCAGCCAGTAACGGTGCATAATACTTGTGTTAGCCGGGTTCCAGTTGGCGCTCATTGTGCGGAGACCCTTTTCAAGCTGAGTCTGTGCTTTCTCAATGTGCTTATCATTTTTGAAGCCCATTTACACTCAATAATCTTGATTTGAATCTGCAAATCCTTGCTAGAATCAAGATTATGGGCATTCTTCGGAATCTCAATAAGCATAAAATCGGGACGCTTATTATCTTTGCTCAGCTCATCGTCCTCGGCAAACCAATGCTTATAAGAATCCAAGCTGATCAGTGCTCTAACCGCGTATTCATCGTTCGGTTGAGTCAGTCCGAGCATCTGCAAAGTGAGAATATAAGCGAGAAAACTGTGAATTTCATAATCATACGGATTTAGCGCTTTCAGAATACGGCTACCATCCATATGCTTAGACATTTCATCCACACAAAACGCAGCTGCTTTCTGCAGACGATCCTGGTCCCAGTTAGAAAACTTCTCACTGATCCGTTTAGTCAGCATGGCTTTAATATCGCCCAGAATATCCTTCCGAGCAGACACCGTCACGTTCAGCTCGCCATAGCAGCCCCTCACCTGTGGTAAAGCCAATAATTCTACTCTTAGTAGTATCCAGCATTCTTCTGTCGATTGCAGGATCTACACATACCACCCATTTACAGGCATTGTGGGACATTTCAATAATATGGTTTTGGATATCTGTAAGCTCTAGTATATTAAATGCCCGGTAAACACCCGGAACGCTGTTCGGATTGCCAATCACATAATTTGCCTGAGTATGGCTCTTAGCTGCAAGGAACTGGAACTGTGAGATACTGACCTTTCTGGACTTGCCATGAGTTGCGGCAATTGTATCCGGAGTTAAGGTCATCGGGAACTTGGCTTGTTCCTTATCGATAATCTCGTCACCTGTTTTGTCGTGCTGGACACATGTCGATTCCAGAATGTTATAGTTGAAACAAAGGTCACAGTTCTTCAGAAGATCCGCCAAGCAGTCTGCATCAGACTTATCCGATCCGACAGTAATGTTGCGAAGGAAAGTGTTAACTTTTACATTCCTTTCATCATCGAAATAGCTATCAAGCCACCTCTTCAAATACGAGGCAGAATTCTTTTTGCTATTCATACAGATGATTTTTAGGTTGATTGTTGCAACAGCCTCCGACTTTTCCAATTCCTTTGGCAATCAAATGAACAGCTGCAACGATGTGCTGCATATTAGTCGGAGCAATAAACGCAACATTTAAACCGTCAATTCTTGCCGGGAAGGTTCGGATATAGTCCATGATGTTTCGGACAAACCACATTGGACATCGGTGTAATATGGAGCATTGCAGATGCATCTTCATCGTCTGTAACGATAGCACTGCCAAATGCGTTTCCAGAAATAAGGTTATTCGCATTATCGACATCAAAATATACGCCGTAATACTCCCACATGCTCTTACAAGTAATGTAGGTAGAGGGTTTTTGATGATCGTATCAACACCTTGAGTAATCGAAGAAAGCTGTACTAAGCTGTCCAATTTTGCAGACGCCTTATCTGCAGGTATCGCCTTCTCCATAAAGGTGGTGATAATTTCAGCGAACCCATCACGCAAGAAAATCTGTTGTGCATCGATCTTTTCGAGCATTACAGGGTGATATGCCTAAGAGAAGGACCTCACCCATGTTACAGTTTCTATAACACTGGCGTTAGAGGAGATCACAAAACTATTGGTCAAAAGAGAAATTTTCTCTCTTTGCACATCCGTAAAGGATGCGTAATTCCTCTGGATATACTCCATCATTGTTGTATAAGCAGACACAGTTTCCCGCAGCTCATTCAATGCGGGTAGAAACCGTTGCTCGTTAACTTAATTGCAAAAGTCTCAAAGGGAATTACACAGGGCAGTAAACATGCCATAAACCAGATGGTTCGAAAAGTAGCGCTGCACTTCTTTAAGGTGATCATGGTAACGGATATCTGCATCGATTTGACCCAGTTGTGCATAGAATTCATCTTCGCTTTCACAGCGCAAATAGTCTTGGATGTTTTTACAAATAACCATAGACGGCAGCGAATAGCTATTCGGGTCTTTAAACAGGGCGACACCAAGAAAAGTGAACGCATTGAGCCAAGGGCTATACGGAGAAAAACGCCCATTTATATTCATAGCTGTGTGCTTTGGTCTCGTTGGAAGCTTTAATCTTAAACTGGATCTTGCAAGGATCGCCCCACTTGCCCGTGCTACGAACTAAATCCTTGACAAGTGCATAGTTTGCAAAATCAAACGGATCGTTGCCATTATCGTAGGAGAATTCTACAGGATCCCCATTGCACTCAATACCAGCACTATTAAAGAAGCTTAGGATGCCTCCCATAAAATTGCACAGGCACATGAAGGCTTCTTCTTTTTGATCGTCTATGCAATCCGGCAAAGACACTCTCTCCATGCGAATGGAATAACTGGTAGGAAAGGACGCATATTCCTTGCGGAACTCATTTGCAATCCCCAGGAAGATTTTAGCGCATGCTTCCATGGGTTCTCCTGTAACCGTAGGCGCTTTTAGAGACGGCTTACTGGGTAATTTTGTGCCAATAATCTTCTCAATAATAGCGTAGTCAGTTTTAAGAAGCCTTTCACGGTTAACCACAAGGTCAATGCCGCACATGAAATCAATAACACATTTTTCAAATGCCTTGTAACTGTGGAACTGTGCAGTCTCTTCTGGGAACGGAACATCCACATCGATTTCATTATCCTCTGCATATTTTTGAACTTCTCTTTCAGTTTGTTTAATGCAGAAGCAGAGGGAATATCGTCATCCCTTTCAATAAAGCGAATTGCGTTGGTAATAATTTTCGCATCACTAATTTTACCATGGCATAGCTTCTGAACTTTGGGCACCGATTTGCTGTTGCTTATACTCGGAATACCCCATGTCACGTTCAGTGTTTCACAGATATAGCAGACCAATTCCTGAGAAGTGGAAAACTGTATAGAATGAAGTTCATCAATAAACGAGCTCAGTTTGAAAATATTCACATTCACACTGGAAAAGATCGTGCGATACAGTGTATGAAGTGCTTTCCGTGTCTCTTCGCTATTGATAGAGTCCTCCTCCAAAACGCCAACAAACCACTCGCTATAATCGTTTCCAAGCCAGCCAATAATTTCACGTTGCGAAATCACAAAAGTAGTGTCCTTCAAGCTACCGGCATCATCCGGAGCAGCTTCAGTACCCATAAGCAAAACAAGTGATGTTTGGCCTGCCGGCATATTCGGCGATTCATTGCGCCATTTTGTAATTGCTTGCGCAAAATCCACATAGCTCCGTTCTGCATACTGAGCATCAGGAGATGCGCTGAAACTGAGGTTTTCACCTTTATGAAGGTACATCAACGCTTGAGTCCAATTCAGGTTATTCGCCGTCTCAAACTGTCGATATTTCTCCAATGTCAGTTTGGGAATGAAGGTATGCGCACGGTCGCTCTGTCGAAGGTTTTCACAGACAGAACGATAGATAATCGGACTGTCAAAACTTTCAAGACGGACCATATTGATTTCGTTCTGACGGATTTGTTTCAGAATTTGTTTTGTGATAACCGAAATCAACTGTTTCATTCATTAACCTCCTCCCATTCATAGGGATTTTCAACTATCGATGTTGCATCGGACAAATCGCGGAGGAATCCACAATCCTTCAGCTTCTGCGCAAAAGCACTCAGATTAGTCTCCAGGAAGGAGAAATCGCCAACCTCAGCAACAGAGCCACGCTTCATCTCAGCCTTGTATTGCTCAGGTCCGATAACAATTCCGAAATGGTCGTACAAACTATCAACAAAAGTATCAAGTGTGATCATCTGCTTCGGCGGAATAATGGCCAAAACAAGGAACTTGATGATTTCTTCAGACAAGGTAAACCGCATGCCCTTCCCGGTTATAGGGATGATTACACCGACCATTTTACCCAATTTCCGGAAGAGGCGGTAAGAGTCGTTTGCAGCATCCTTAATCAGGGTTGCTTCGTCTTTTTTGTCAGAAAGCAGATCGCGATACTCGGCGAGGCCTCGATACAAATATGTACTGATAACTTCCTCATTGTTGCTTGAACGCAGCGATTGCGCTCTTTTTGCCTCAATGTTTTCGTAACCTGCACAATTTACATCGATTACCCAACAGTTACTTTCTGTGGGTGTCGCTGCAGCAAGATACATCATGCGCATAATCTGCAAAATGATACCGTTTGCAAGTGTTTCCATCTTCTCAAAAGGATGTGCCTTGCTGCTAAGGAAATTCTTAAGCTCCTTTAGCGTATAAAGCATTTCTCTGCGAAAATGAGAGGGGGATTGCGCCTAGCTCCTTGACAACGGCAGGAACCCGCTTGCTTGCAGTATAGTATTCTTCCCATGTTTTCTTAACAAAATTACACAGATAGGTAAATTGAGGAAAACTGGAAATCATATCGTTAAGACGAGCTTCAATTTCAGTCCTATATTCGGGATATTCGACTAACGCATTCAGAAGATGCAGGTAGTACACCTCGCCGCCACGGCACATATAGGTGTATTTGTGATAATCAAACTTACCATCAATATCCGCATCATCATGAGAAAAGCTCATATCTTGACGCCACTTCTTGATCCCCATTCATTCCGGCAGAATTACTTCGGGACAAATTGGAAGGACATTCTGATCAAACCAGGAACGGCTTTGGTTCACTGCACTAAAACCGCTCAATAAGTTCTGGATAATGGTAATGCTGTTTTTTCTTTTGATTGCATTTCCGCCAGTCATGTGTGCTTCGAGTTCTTTTACGCACTGCCGATATGCGTCCTCATCAACCTTTGCTTTCCCATCGATTTTACTTTTGGGCAAGAAGATAAAGCGCTTCAATCAATGCCAAGCTTGGGAAGGTAGCGGAAACTTCCATCTGCCGCTTCAGCAACCGGAAACATTGCTGATGTCGAGAACGAAGGAAACTCCTTGGATCCCCCTTGTTTTTCGGCGATCGCTACCTGCAAAAATTCAATCAGGTACTCATACTTAGTCTGGCTGGGCTGGATTCTGTGCCCAAACAGCAGACTCTGGAGAGGGTAATTCTTTTTATCTACATCCACATTCGGGTACATTCTCATGTTTTCCCCTCCTTACGAAAGACTTAGACGATTCCCATCAAAGGAGAAACGTTCTATTTCTTGGCCTCTTGTTGTATTGATGATAACTGTCAGTTCACAATCCTCTTCGCAGTCTGGCTTTCCTTCACCATAGCACTCCAAAAGGATGGCATCTAGCTGAGCAATACCGTGCGACAGAGCAGGATTATTATTGGATGCGATTGCACCATTAATCAAGTTGGCAAAATAGTTAACCATTGGTAGTGTTAATCTAAAAGACTTTCCCTCCATCATCAAAAACCAATTCGTGCTTGTTATCGACATCTTCAAATTTGCTTGTTGCCTTAACTTGTACAACGCTTAAATCAGATCGAGTAAGTTCACCTAAAACTATCATCACATTCTGGAAGACATCATCTTCGCGACGAAGAGTCAACGGCAAATCTTCATTGCCCGTTGGCAAAAAGCCGGTGTTTTTCATGTAAAGAGCATCAAAGATTTTGTTCTTCATTATCTTGAGAACATTCCTGCTTTGACGTTCCAGAATCAGCTTACGGTACTCGGTATATAGCGAGCCGAATACCTGATCCATTACATGATCAACATCAGAAGCATTCTCTGCAAGACTGAACATCAAATAGAATCTACGAACAACCCGACGTAGCTGAAGCTCTTTCTCATGCTTCTTTTCATCCAGAATCTGATCTTCGTTTGTGATCTGGTAGTGCTTGCGGTGTTTGGTAGACAGCGCTTTCAACTCATCCTGAATAAGGGGCGCAAAACAACTGTAGTCAGGCTAACGAACAACTGGTAGTCTACATCCAGCGCAATTCTATCAAGTTCCAGATTCCAGATTTGTTCGATACCTTTGATTTGCGCGGCATCTTTAGACGGCTTCAAACCAATATATCCAAAGAACAAATTAGCAAAATTGTAATTGAAGAACGGCGCCCGCAGATGGCGACTCATAACATCATTGCAGGTGAGATTACCGGTAAGCGCATAACTAATTTGGCCAACCATCTGGCGAATGGTCATTCGCTTATCATTTTCATAGAGATACCGATAGTAATTTTCGATGAATGCGGCAACACGGTCAAACTGCTGTGTTACAATATCATGATTGCTCTTAATCGGACATCTATTGGAACAGGGACAATTTGCGCAAGGTTCCCATAAACCATCTGCCAATATGTTTTTCAAGATTTTAGCTGCGAAAGGAACATTATCAACACGCGCAATATTCACTAAAATAAAGGGATATCCCCCCACTTCAATAGCATTATCGTCGTTGCTATCCAACTGTGTAAGCAAAGTGGATTGCAATTCCATGCGATCCTCATCGGTAAAATCTTCTCCACTGGCCTCTTTCTGTTCCTTTACCAGAGTTTCAAATGTTTTTAAGCAACGGACCGGTGTTGCTAATGAGAAGGCTTGTCCTGCGTCCCGTGGCGCAGCCAACGCCATACGCAATGCGTTTGCTTGCTTTTCTGCCGCAATCTCGCTCATATCTTTAATGTACAAGAAATTGGCAAACTCCTCTTCAACCCGAAGACCGGCACCAGGCTGAAGATAACCTAAAGTTTTGAGAACCTGAACAAGGATGCTTGTTTTACCGTCACCAGCGTGGCCTGTAAGGATAAAGGCTTGGTGATTTCCGGATGTCACGCAGTCTGTAATATAAGTTCCCAGCTTACGATCTACCTTTATGGAATCATAGAAACTGCTTTTTACCTGAGACTCCAAGCAAGAGAACCGGTAGAGTTTCCTCCAACATTATTCGTCGAATTTAGATAGTTAATGAACTCGTTCATAGTCAATCCTCCATAATATCTGCTATTGCATCAACAAGTGTAACAACATCATCCTCTTCGGTATTAAAGTAACCGAGACTGACGCGTACCGTTCCCTTGGTCTCAATAGTATTAAGGAAGTTGTGAATAAACGGTGCACAATGATATCCGGTTCGAACTGCGATGTCGAAGTCTTCGTTCAAAATGACGCCGATCTCACCTGCTTCATAACCTGGAACATTAAAAGACAAGACACTTGTGTGGCTAGACACATTTGATGGCAAATACAGATGGACGCCGCAAGCGGTAAGTCCAGCTATAAGCTTGTGCATGAGCTGATCCTTGTGCATGGCGATTTCTTTGATAGAGACATCTTTCAGCCACCTAAGGGATTCGTGCAAGCTGGCAATTGCGATAATATTAGGACTTGCAAATTCGAATCCCGCAGGGAGGTTGGGCGACATCTCCAGGTTTAGAGAATCTGACCCCGTTCCACCCGAAAGAACAGGTTTTAGCGGAAAGGAAGAATTAGTGACGAATCCGCCAATGCCCCAAGAGGCATATAGATTCTTGTGCCCGGCAAAAACGAGATAGTCAATGTTACTATTTTTAAGTTCAATGGGGAGAAGACCAACTGACTGTGACCCATCCACTACGACAAGAGCATCGTAAGCCTTGCTTAACGCTGCAATCTTTTCGATGGGAACGATGGTTCCGGTTACATTACTAACATGATTTACAAAAACATAATCTGGTGGATTGATTGCAAAGAGTCTTTCGAGTTCGTCCTCATCGAGCATGTGGGTATCGGAATCGAATGGAATCATCTGAATTTCAATGCCGAATTCTTTGCACTTACAGAACAGAGGGCGCGCAATTGCATTGTGCTCGAACGGGGTGACATATACATTCTTGAAAGAATCCCATTCTAATCCAAGAATAATTTCGTTTGCTGCAATGGTTGCAGATGGCGTAAAGACGACAGCATCTGGACCCGCGGCGCCCACAAGCGATGCTAGCAATTGTCTCGTCTCATCAACGATTCTCATGGCCTCGAATGCGGCACGGTAACTGCCACGCCCAACATTCACAGCGATTGTTCGTTGTACAATATTAACTTTGTCATAAACGCAATCTGGCTTCGGGAATGTGGTCGCTGCGTTGTCCAGATAAATCATAGGTCCTTACTCCTTAGTGGATTATTTCGCCAATCAGTTTCGCCAAGATAGCTAACTGTTCGTCAGGCTCAAGAGCATCATTATATTCTTCAAATACCGACTTCAGATTATTAAATGCAGTTTTGCCCAACGGCGTAATGGTGTCGGTTGCAAAAGTCTTTTCGACAAGAATGCCATCGACAGCGATGGTCAGTCGGCCATCCTGCTCCACATCACTCTTCGTTTCGACATATTCGTTTATTCTTGAAATGGCATCAGATACACCTTTGATAAACACCTCTGCAGTAGCGTCGTTCCAATCCTCGATCGCAATCGAAGCAAAAATTGAAACTAATTCATCCAGCAGTTCTTCGTCATCGTATGCGGAAATGGACCTCGCAGTAGACAACAAAGCATTGGCATTCGTGTCAAATACATGCTGCTTCGTACTATCAGGCAGCTTCTTGTACCATGCCATAACCGAATGCGACAAGCCGCCTTGATATCCTGGCATAAACATTGCCGTCAGTTTTTTGATGAGTTCATCACGGCACTGAGGGAGATGTTCGTCAAGGAATCCTTTTACTCGTGCGATTTCAGCTAGGCACTCTGACAGATCCTCGTTCTTGCTGAGCTTGGAGATCCAAACGCTGAACAGAAGTTCTCTGGAGTTTATCTCAAACTTCATCAGCTCAGATCGGATGCTGTCTACAGCTACATCAGTGGTCTTCGCCTCACCGTTTTCCCAATAGCTCCGGAACTTCTTCGTATATTCAGGCAAGGAGCGAATCCAGTTTTGCATGCTCTTTACGATTGAATAAATACGATTAAGGCTGGGCGTTTTTCTGTCTACATGCTGCTTGAACATATCTTGCAGCGCATCCAAATATTTATTACGGTCTCCAATTCCTGTTTCGATCAAAATCTGATAGTTCTCAGGATTATCATTGAGGTGACTGATGGCCGCTGCAGATAGTTCCTCTTCTTTGCCGCTGTAATAAAGAACGATGCTGTCCTTATATTGCCTCAGCACATATGCGATATAGAGCGGGATAATACCTTTTCGCATTCCAAACGGAGCGTTGCAAAGAATTTGATAAAGGTTCTGAAAGTTCTGCTTCGATGTTTCACAGCCAGCGATAAATTCAGCGATCTTTTCAAGTGCTGCATTCATACCTGCATCGTTTACCTTACTAGCAACGTCCAGACCTGTATGCTTAAATGCCGACTTAAAAATACTAACTTCAGGACCATAACCGTCCATACACGGGATGCTAGTATCTTCTGCATGCTGGAGAATCCAATCAACAACGAGATCTCTTGCCTTTGTATTTTTGCGTATTCAAAACACGCTTGTTGACCATTTCGTTGTTCACTACCGGGGTCAAATAGTAGCATCGGTTACAAATTTTAGAAATCTCTTGGTTCAGTTCCACTTGCCTACTTACAGACAATTCTCCGTCACAGTTAAGGAAAATACTATACTCGCTCGTTACGGAATACATGGCATACAGTGCGGTTTGGATTCTCCGCTGGAGGTCTTCTCTGTACACTTCAAGTTCTTCAACAAAATGGGGATCTCCGTTGGACTCATTCTTGCTCAAAAGTTGCCCCTGCAGCCTCATATTGCTTCAAAAGCAAATTGTGGGAGAAAGGAAGGCGGCTCAAGCATACAACGATTTGGGGGTCCGAGTAAAGGATTGTAGCTTCTTTACAACTCTCTCTTGGAGATCATCTTTTAAGCACACAACGTAAAATGATCAGACCATCATAAGGATATTTAGTCAGGAGCTGGCGGGCATTCTTATACTGGATGAATTCAGCAGCGTCCATATAGATGCTTCTGAAGCACCGAGTCATACCATACTTGTCGTTGTATTCTCTAGGAAGCACATAGCCAAGCTCACAAGCCTTTTCAAGAACAAGGCACTCAGAAATTCGGGGCAAATGTGTTTTTACATAGGCATCTACAGATTTCTGTACATCAACGCCGTTCGCTGTCAAGAGAACATATTCTGACGAATCCCGCTGAGATAAAATGTGGAATTTCAGCAATTGTTTAATTGCCAGATCAAATTTGAGATCATCCAGCAACAAAGCGGATTTGATGTGTGTTGGCGTTGCTTTCAAACGATCGTCGCCAATAATATTGATTACAGCGATGGCTTTGAGGATTTTGCGCTGGATGCGATCAGATACCTGTCGGAGGGCAGAATCAGTTTTTGCCCATACACTATGAACGGAAGCGTTGAAAACTTCTTTCTTGAAAAGTTCCTCAAAATACCCGTAAATATAGTCGATAGTGATAGCTGCAAAATCCCGATTTTCATGTGCAATAAACGACCGGAGAGTATACTGATCGTCTTGTGCCAGAAAAGTAAACAGCGTCCGTTCATTTTGCCCAACCAGCTCACTCACATGAAGAAGAGCAAAAGCGCTGATCGGAGTCAATGGATAGCATCCATATACCAGTTTCTGCTGATAAGCTTCCTCCGATAAATCCGTAAAGACATTTGTAATAGCGGATGCTGCCGCTACAGAATCAAAGTTACCCTTGTTTGTGCGCTTAAATTGTTCAAAGGGTGCCTTCTTGATGATGGCGTTTGCAATCAGCTCGTAACTCTGTTCAGAGGAGGCAACAAATCTAAGTTTTCTGAATCGACCTTCGACAGTCTTAAAACTATCACTAGACGAGTAATCAAAATATCCTTGTGGGTAATACATGTAAAAATGAAGCTGGGAAGAGCCGCTTCTGGTTGCAGCTTCTGCCATGTCTTGGATAATTTTGAAGTTCAGCATTTTACTCTTGTCGAGATTTGCTTCCAAGAATTTACTGAACTCATCAAAGATAACTGTAATACCTCTGTAGGCAGTCTGTTCGCGCAAAGCATTCGCTACGGCAAGATATAGCTTAACAACATCCATATTAGTAAGCGGATTAAACTCTGTGCCGTAAGCTGCAATACGGGGATAACACTTACAAAAGAGAGCGTACGCTTTTTGATGGAACTGCTTCAAACCGATGCAGAGTTCATCAATGGTGGTCTTGCTCTTCTTGAGTTCAAACCCCAACTTTTTATATGCTTCAGGAAAAGAAGCCTTCCATTTTTCAATGACGGAAAGTGCGGAATCAAAATATGTGTTGGGCAGAAGGCCCTGCAAATTCGCATTTCGCAATGCCTCGTTAATCGCGATGAGGAAGGACTGGTTTATATCAGTAGAATTGCTGTTGATAATTACCGGCAGCGTCCGAATTTCGGAATCAACAATTGCCTTGGCGAGGCGCCAACTTCTTTATCAACAAGCGCTATCTTCTCGCAAAGTTCATACTGAATCTGACGTGCCTGTTCTTTTCAGCATCCGTAGAAATACGCAGATCCAGGGAGGTCAACGCAGAAAGAACGAGAAGCAGATGAGATTTTCCTCGCCCATAGGGGCCGATAAGGACAGTTGCACGACTCTGCGGCTCGGTATTGTAATAATAAGAACGCAGAAAAGCGCCCAAAACACGTACCGATTGCTCCGTAGGTATGTAACTGCGAATTTTGCAAATTTTATTTAAGTCATACTCAAGGTTTACTGAGGCTTGAAAGCCTTCATTAACCTCAATCAAATCACTGTATTTCATTTCATCGCACCTGTGCCTTCGTGTAGTATTCGGTCATAATATCCTGCGGTTTCATCGGAGATTCTACATAGACCATGTCCAGTCCGGCAGTTCTGTTGATTGTCAAGTATCCAGCAATCCTTAGCTGGTCAAGATAATTGTTAATCGCCACCCGGCTAAGGTTGAACACTTTGCCGATATTATTGGGTGCATTCAGAAGATCATCAATGCTCAGAATTTTTGACTTCAGAAAGATTACAGGTAATTACATACAGAACTGCCACTTTGTCAAGGGACTCTCTTGACGGCATGGATTTGCTGTATGCGTTCTTGTTTCGCTGACTTCTCTGCAGCAAACCGAGTGCTGCTAAAGGACACGCCAAACTTTCCTCTGGATCCTCAACATTGCCGCTATTCGTGTACATGCGAATAATACTCGAACAGTCATCCTCAAAGGACTTCTCGAGAAAGAGCATCCTTCCTCCATCTTTTTAACGAGCAGTTCTTTACAGACACTAATCATGTTCTCTTTTGTAAAATCCTGACCCTCATATTCATTGAAGAAGATGTACCAAGGCATACATAGTGCTTCGTTAGCTACAATGTGATAATGGAGTAGGAACAGCGTGAAAATATCGTCAAAATAGGGATCTTTTCCCCGAATAACTCCTCCGAAGTTCGCAGTAATAACCTGCGCTCTCTTTTTTGGCCGCTGTTGCGGTACTGTTCCTCACACAAACCTGTTGCCTGTAGCCAGTAACGAATAGACTTCACCATTTTGCTACCAACACCCAGCTGTTCCATTACATTGTCTCTGGAGAAAAGGGACTCATCATTCTCTACACAGCGCATGCCTTTTCGGAGCCAACCTTCTCTAAAGTTAAAAGACTCATTGCCTTTGAGTTTAACTTTTTTCAATCTTGTGGTCATTTTGCCGAATATCCTTTCCCTCGGGGGAGCAATACGCGACGCATATAGCAACCGCCCTGATAGTGGTTAATGCACTCAAAACAATGAATGCATTTTGTTTCGTCGATCTCATATCTGTAATCCGTATCAGCGGGTCCGTTCTTAATCAACCGGATAGCACTGTGCTTACATGCGTTTTCGCAAGCGTGGCACCCAGCGCAGAGCTGATACTTTGTAATTTGGCACTTAAACTTAAGCTCAATTTCGACCGTCTTTGTTCTTGCTGCAATCGGTGTGCTCAAAATGGTGATTTTTTAATTCGGTGCTTCCGATTCTGCCCTGAAGCTTCATGATAGGTTGTTTTGTCTTGCTATCAAGAATATATATCTCACCAAGACGGGCTTTTCCCATGTCGAAGTTCAATATGCCAAACGGCTTGAAAAACTCATAAAGTTCTGGCGTAATAGGCTTGGTCAGCGAATAGTTAAAGCTCTTGGCATCGGTAGCACAAGGCTTAAACTCAATAGCAACATTTTTGCTAAGTTCCATGCCTGCACCGCCTTGACGAGCTTTCCAGCCACCGCTTTTCACATAGTCAGCAGGATCTTCTTTGCCCATTTTCTTTGCGAAGTCGAGGCAGAATGTCGTTGAACCGCTTAAACTGCTCAGGCATATAAATGCTGGCCAGAAATTGAGACCACTGGCTGTTGTTAGGGCAGCACCAGCAACCTACACGAGTATAGCCATATCGATAAGCGGAATTAAAATCAATTCCTGTAGTCATAAGATAGAGCCAAATATCATAATCGAACCAATCAATAATCGGAGAAGCAACCAACTGCTGGCTAATCTTTCGGCCTCCAGACGAGCGCTCGTATGTGCTACGACTGGCGGACTCACTGCGTCGAATTCCATAAAAGGTTAAAATTGTCTTCTTATCGCCAAAAGTTCGTTTGATTTTTCTCCGATAAAACCAGTCTTAAAGATGGTACAACACCAGCGAAGCGAGCGGCTGGGGACCAAAACTATCGCAAAGCTTAAAGAAATCCTGCTCTTTATTCTCCGCTCGCAGCATTGGCGTCTTGCGATTTTCTTTTTTGAACCGCTGTACATAATCGTAGGTCTCCGGAATTCGAGCGTAGTATTGCCAAAGATGTGTATAATATCCGGTTTGCTCAGAGCCTTTCGCACTAAGTCACTTACAACAGTAGAATCCTTGCCACCAGAGAAAGACACGAACATCGCACACGTCTCATCATCCAAAAATGTTCCGTTATTTTTCGGATAAAATCATGTGCCTCATCCGTAATGTGACCAAATCGAACAGAATTAGCCTCAACCCACCTTGCAATCATACAATTGAAAGCATCATAATTGTTCTGTGGCATATACCGTGCTAATTCTAGCCTCACCTGGTCGGGATCATAATTCTTAAGATTTGCGACAGAGAATGAAATGCGTTTTCCATTAACATAATATCGATTCCCCGTGCCATTCCAAACAGAATCATTAAGAAAAGCGAGTGGCTTATTCAGCAGAACCTCTAGAAGAAGCCGTTCCTCAGGGAAAACTGGACGGGCATCAGAAAGTAAAATGATGCCCTTTTTTCCGCAGCGAGGACACACCTCGCCATACAGAGGAACATTGCAATCGTCACACCAAAATAGCTCAGTAAAAACTTCATCAGCTCGAGTATGGCAATGCGGGCACGTGCTATCGCGGCCAGTTTGTCCATCAGGATGAAAAGATTTACCACATTTTTTTGCAAGTGTATGTAATCATAGCTAACCCCAACTATTCCTCAATTACTTCCATCAAGTCTCCAATGTCACAATGGAACACCTTACACAATCGGAGCATGACAGACATGGAGACGAGGCGGTTATTGTTCAACTGGGTCATGGTATGGGACGACAGGTGCGCAGCCTTGGCCAGCTCGCCTTTTTTTCATTTTGTTCTTGATTAGCAAAATCCAAAGTTTGTCATAACGGACCGTCATGGGTTCCTCCTGTTGAAAATAAAATCTCCCCAAATGCTTATAACTTTACAGAGTATATTCTACCATAACGCCTCCGAAATTACAACAGAATACGAGCAAATTCCGCAAAAACAGCAGCTATGGTGTCGATTTTGACCATCACCTGAAAAGGCCTCCCGAACCGTTTACCTATGGAAAGGCAATTCGGGAGGCTTATTTGCGTACAAGGCACTCTTACAAGCTATCTGGGCCTGCGATATTGATGATCCGCAGGCCGCTACGGCGGGCATAGTTCACGGTATAGGCCGTGCCGCCGGCGGGCTTCGTCAAATAGCAAATACAGGCACTGCTGTTATCCACAAGATGCCGATTGCGTTTCTGCATACAGCCCCGAAAATAGTGCTCCGAGGTGTAAGTCACCTTATCCGCACAGCGCTTGATCTCTTCGTAAGTGTCGATATCCTCCTTGCGGCCAACCCCGAGTTTGGTTAAGGCACGGCAGCACAAGGATCAGCCGAATCTGCGGATAACGCTCCCGCAAGCGGAGGACAGACTGCGCTGCCAGAGTATCAAATCCCAAGGCACCACCTGCGCCGAAATAGCGATAGCCCTGCTCGATCAGTGTGATCAAGGCATCCTCCAAGTGCTTGGAGATTTCGGGCAGATCATCTGCCGGCAATTCCCGATGTCCGGTGAAGCATACTGTTTTTGAGCGCATAAACTCCGCACCCCTCTCGAATACTATAAGTGCCAAAATTCAAGAAATAATATCTATAGTATATACCCCGGCCCTTTGAATATCAATAGTCTATGGATTGGCCAAAGCGATATTTATAGACTATATATGGAGGCGATGGGAATGAGTGATATCGCAAAGATCATTGGGCAACGCATCAGAAACTACCGGACGCAAAAGGACTCAGCCAGGAAAAGCTAGCCGAGCTTGCTTTACTGCCATCCCACATATATCGGGCAATTGGAACGTGGTGAGAAAACGCCACTTTGGAAAGTGTTGAGAAGATTGCATCAGCTATGGATATTTCCCTGTCCGAGCTATTCGATAAGTTGGGAAAGAGCGGCAGCAACAACATTGCGGCCAAGTGCTATGACCTGGTTGCCTCTAAGAACGAAGCAGAGCAGAAGCAACTCTATAAAATGCTTCAGGAAATGGACAAATACAAAAATCAATGAAAAAAACACGGTGCCACCCGACGAAGGGTGACACCGTGTTCTGCTTAGTAGGCGACTACGCCATATCCGAGAATTTCATAATAGCCAACCGGGTACTGATTGACGCGGCAGCTGTCGCCGGAGTTTCCTTCAATGGTGTAGACGATGCCGTTTTCGACCTTCTGGACGATACCGACATGATCGGCTTGGCCGTCCTGCGGACCAGAGCTGCCCCTGTTATCCCAATCGAAAAAGATAATCATGCCGGGCGAGGGCTCCATGGCGTTATCCGCCCACTGCCCACGCTCCCGGAACCATTGGACACCGTTGACACAGCCTGCGAACTTCGGAATGACACCGGTGTCGATATAGCCGCATTCGTTCGCACACCAGCTGACGAAGCAGGCGCACCACTCCACGCGGCTGCCGAAGCCGTACCATGACCAATAGGGCTCTCCGCCCACATTGCCCACCTGCGACAGCGCCACGGCAACGATTTGGTCATCCACTCCATAGATTCCGTAAAGCACCGTCGCCCACATGCTGCTGTCCTGCGCAAGCAGTTCTGCAAGCTGCTGCTTTTGATCCTCATTGAAACCGTACTGCGCAGCCATCTCATCCGCCGTCTTGTGGCTGACAGTAATATAGAGCGTCGTAATCGTCTCCTGCGTTTCTTCCTCAAGGATATTGCCGTTTCCGTCATCCGTCTCCACAATAACCGTCTCTGTCTTTGTTTCCGTCCGGTGGGAGATTTCGTTCATCTCCCAGAACAGATCCTTCAGAAGCTGTTCTTTTTCCGGAGTGATCGTTGCCACCTCTTGAGGGTTATCCGGATCGGAGGTCGTTTTGACGGCATAGACCGACAACACCTCCGGCCACACGGCACGGGAACCAGACATTTCAAGCGCATCGTATTCAACGGAATCCTTGATGGCATCCAGCTCGTTCTGGTAATCTATGTTAATTTCCTGAATGACCTGCCGCATCGTCTTTTCTGAGCCGGTATCCTCGCTTGAAAAGAAAATACCAAAGCAGGAGCAGGCGATCAAGGCAACAAGACAGATAACCACGACGACCACGACCGCAACCCAGCCACCGGCAGCGATAGCCGCAACCAGTGCTTTCATCGCCGCTGCGATCGCCTTGATTGCCGCCGCAACAGCTTTCGCCGCCGCAACAGCCGCTTTGTAGGCAGCTATGGCAGTCTGGCGGGCAATCTCCGCCGCTTTCTGTGCGGCCTTTGCAGCCGCAGCCGCTGCCTTTTGCGTTGCCTTCGCTGTTGCCTCTGCGGTTTTGATGGCAGCCTTGGAGGTTTTCTCCGCAGTCTTTACGGCCCTCTCTGTTGATTTTAGCGTTCCCTTTGCACCGGCTTTTACGGTCTGTTTCCCGGCAGAGCGAGCAGACTGTTTGATGGTGCGTTCAGTACGCTCCGCAGATTTGATGGTCTGGTTTCGTCTGCTCCGGATGCTTGTCCGTGTGGCCTCCGTATTTTGCCGCGCTGCCTGCCGTGCAGCCTCGTCTCGCGGCGTTCTGCTTGGCGCGCCCCTACGCAGTTCCTCCTCATAGCGGCGAACCCGTTCTTCATTTTTGTGGATGCGCTTTTCATTGCGTCGCTCCCGGTGTGCCTCCTTGCCCCTTTCAATGACTTTTTTCGTTTGGCCGGAGACCTCGTGCCAAACCTGATCGGTCACGTCCTCAGCGGCATAGCGGATTTTGTCCTCCGCATATTCGGAGGGGGAAATCTGTCCGTCGTCCATCAGGTTTTCCGCCTGATCCTTGGAACGGACAAGCGCTGTCTTCATGCGCTCGGAGGCAACCGCTGCCTTGTCAAGAACCTTGATGTCCTTTGTGCTTTCCCTTGTTTTTATCCTGCCCAAAGCCATCGCCTCCCTTCAGAGCAGACAAGTCACGCTTTCTTCGCTACAACAACGAAGCGACCGTTGGGATAGGTATATTCGCAGGTGGAAAGGGTCAAAAGCTGATCCCCGTATTCGGCAGTAACGCCCGTGTCATAGAGCTGTCTTGCGCGGACATTCTCCATGAACTCGGCAAACTGTACTTCATCCATCAGCGTGTATTCGTTGTACTTGAGGGTCTCGCGGTTCGTATTGAATTTGAAAGCGGCAACGACCTCATATTTGCCGAGGCTGGAGAGCGTGTCAAAGGCAATCGTCGGATGCTCCTTGTAAAAGTCAGCGTCGGTGTATTTACAGAGGTCGGCAAACATAGAGCCGTCATTCATATGATGGCCGTAAATCACAAGATTGTTGCTGATCCCGGTCATACAGGCCTCATCAATATAGGGAACGCCGCAGTCGCTGTACGATTTATCAAAGCTGCGCTTCAGATAGAAGTCCGGCTTGTTCGGGGTCTGCATGACGGGGTAATTGACATTCGTACCATCAATCCTGATCCAGCCGATAAAGTCATTGTTCTGCGCAAACAGTGCATCATACTTTTCGTGGGCCAGCGCCGCCTCTGCCGCCGCCAATTCTTCTTCGTTCAGGCCGGATTCCTCCGCTTCGGTGGCCTTCTGCGGCTTATCGATTTCCGTAATCAGATTTGTCAGATCGTCAAATGCCGACTTGCTGTTCTTGGCGTCCAGATACTGATGCGTAAACATGGCGCTGCAAAATCGCTGCCGCACCGAGAACGGAAACGGCGATAATTCCAATGGTTTTCTTTTTCACTTTGTATTCCTCCCAAAGAATGGAGGACGGGGTTAATCCCGTCCTCTTGCAAATTTGCCCTCGCCGGGGCGTGTGGTCATAAGCTGATAGAGCTTGGTATCCTGCGGGAACCGATTGATAAAGGGTACCAGCGCAGAGCCGTATTTGATCAGTCCGCAGCCGGCGTCGGCATTGGTGATATAGCTCATCTGCTCATTGGAGATGTTCAGCAGCTTGGCAAGCTGCCCTCTGTCGGAGGCAGCCTGATTCAGCATAACCACAAATTCCGAGTTGGAAAGCATGGTGCTGGCCTGAACAGAATCCAGCAGATACTCCACATTCTGCGTGATGGCCGTGGGGTATGCGTTGCGCTTACGGAACTGCCGCCATGCGGAGTTGAAGAAGTGCGCCGAGAACTCGTTCTCGAAGACAACATGGAACTCGTCAATGAACACATGGGTGCGCTTGCCCTTCTTCCAGTTCAGCGTCACGCGGTTGAGCATGGTGTCCGTGATCACCAGCAGACCGGTGGGGTTGAGCTGGGAACCGAGACCGTGAATGTCGAACACCACGACACGCTTGTCGAGGTCCACATTGGACTGCTTGCCGAAGATGTCCAGAGAACCGGTGGTATAGAGCTCAAGGGACAGCGCGATCTGCTTCGCTTCGGGCTCAGGCTGCTCCAGCAGCATATCGCGTAGGGTGCAGAGAGTGGGAATCGTCCCGGTGTCCGCCGCATTGCGGTACACATTGGTGATGCAGCGGTCGATGATAGACTTGTGCTGCGGGCCGACGCCCTTCTTGTCGATCTGCTCGATCAGGGACATGATGAACTCAGACTTTACCACAATGGGGTCGCTTTCTCCATAGCCGTCAACCATGTACATGGCGTTCAATCTGTCTCTGCCGCCGGCAGACACACGGATCACCGAGCCGAGATCGCCCATAGCTTCAATAAGCGGTGCGTATTCTCCCTCGGGATCACAGATCAGAATATCATCGTTGGTGTTCAGAATGAGGAAGGTGATCAGTTCCTTTGCCGAGAACGACTTACCGGAGCCGGGAACGCCCAGCAGAAATGCGGACTGGTTCAGGAGATTTGCCTTGTTGCACATGATGAGATTGTGGGAAATGGCATTTTCACCGAAGTAAATGCCGCCCTTATCCATGATCTCCTGCACCTTGAAAGGCATCAGCACCGCAAGGCTCTCCGTGGTGAGAGTTCGGAAGGCATTGATTTTTCGCGTACCGATGGGGAGCACCGTATTCAGTCCATCCGTCTGCTGATACTTCAGCGTCGCCATCTGGCACATGTGCTTTCTCGCTGTAGACAGCACCGTTTCCGTATCCAGGTCCAGCTGTTCCTTGGAGTCTGCGGTGATCACCATTGTGACCACCGCAAACATCATGCGCTGATCGCGGGTGGTCAGATCGTCCAAAAATTCTTTGGATTCCTTGCGCTGAAGCTCCATGTCGTAGGGAACCACAGCGGAGAAATTGTTGTTCTGATTCTGCCTTCTCTGCCAGCCGGTGATGTTCGTTTCCACGCCCAGCAAGAGGCGCTCCACCTCACGGACGGCTTCATCGGTGGGAATGGGAATCACATCAATGGAGAGCATGAGATTGCGGTTTAGCTCGGTCAGCTCCGAGAACATGCTGTCCTTGATATAGCTGGCGTAGTCCTTGAGGAAAAGCACTCTGGCATATTTCTCGCCCAGCTTGATATGATCCGCCGCGCGCTCTATGCTGTCCGGGCAGATGTAGTCACGGAAATCATGCCCCAGACGCGCCTTCCGGTTCATATCAAACGAGAATGCCGCCTCATCACCGGGGCGATAAAAGTCGTGGAGAATGCGCAGCCGCTCAACGGCGTTCAGGGGCACACACTTAGAGCCCAGATTTGCGAAATGGGCGGTCAAATCCGCTCCGATTCTCGCAAAATATGCCCGTGCTTCCTCGATGTCCTTCTTGGCCACGGTGATGGTAATATACTTTTCCTGCGTAATTCCGTTTGCTCCGGTCGCTTTGTCCAAGAGCATATCATTATATTCCTTAGCGGTATTCATCCAGCCCGTCCTGCTTCATGGGCATCAGGATGGATTCCTCAAAATCAGATCTGTTCAGCCTGTGATTGTTGATGGTGATCTTCGTGGTAGCTCCGCTGTCCAAGCTGTTCAGAAGCTCCGAGTATGTCAGAAACATGCTCTCTTTTATCCTCACGGCTTGCCACCAGATAGTTGATGTCCGAGAATCGGAAGGACTTAGAGAACTTATTCCCAACCTTGAAAATGCCATCCGGCCAGATGTTCTTGATCGGAATAAGATCCTGCACTTTTCTCGGAACCTTAAACTTCTCCTTGTCCTGTGCAAGGATCGCTTTGATACTCTTAATCATTGTGCTTGGAGACCTCCTTTTCGCGTTCATCGATAGCGTCCTTCAACGCCTCGTAGTAGATATTCACCGGCTCGAACTTGATCTGCTTGGGCTCCAGCATTTCGCTGCGGAGCCAAGCCCACACAAATTGCTCTGCGGTCATACCGTTGTAGTTCACAAAGCCCATTGCCGCAAAGGGTGCAGCACCAAGGATGCACATCCACGAAACTGTCTCGGTTCCCACATAGGGCTTCAAAACAAAGTACAAAAGCACCGCAACGCCAACAGCCAGTAAAGAAAAACGAACTGTCTGAGGGACAGTCCGAAAAACATAGACTCGGTATAGTTCCGAATCTCTCTATTGATTTTGACCTCCAAGAGGATACCTCCTTCTGTTTCAGATAAGAAAAACGCCCTCCTTTCGGAAGGCGTCAAAGTTGTAGGGAACTCAGCTGTGGAAACACACGGTCAAAAGTTCCCCTACATGTTTATTAGAGAAAAAGTGCCATCGGATTTCTCCCATGGCACTTTGATAGATGATTATTGCAGGCTGGTTAAAAAGTCGATTGCTTCATAGACAGTGGAAAAGGTCAGGCATTTCTGACAGAGCCACCGGTTTCGATCGTCTGTGTCCTCCAAGCCGGGCAGCCCTTGCTGAAGCAAATTAGAAACCGTCTGCCGCGCATTGATAACTGCCGTAGGATAATTCTGCGCAATCTTCGCTGTTACCGCAGCATCACCCTTCCGGTAATTCGGTTCTTTGGCAAGCAAACGATCCATCACCCGCTGCTTTTCGGCAACGGTTTGAATTGATGGTGCATACATGTCGTAATGCAGCATCAGCCAATACTCAATGCAGCCGGTTGTCATCAGAAGCCGGACCTTGATCCCGGGCTTTTTTCGCAGCGAGCGAAGCCGCTTGATGATTTTCATCCGGGCGTCCCACAAACCAGCATCCGCTGTTTCCACATCAAAAAAACCATACCTCATCCGTCACTTCGGCATCTTCCCGATACTTCTTGTCCTTTTTGAATTTGTTATCGGCCTCATCAAAAAGGCCGGTAGACGCTGGCCGTCTGATTGCCGCAACATCTCCGAATTCTTTTTCAGAAAATCTGTGTAACCTGTTCACTTTCCCCTTCGCAGAACACCAGAATAACTGACTTGCTTCTTTTGGTAGGACGTGGCATTTACTCCACCTCCTCGATTTCAATATCCGGTGTTGCACCGTATTTGCCAACAAGGTACCCTTTGCGGATATTCTCTGTCGTGCGGGTGGAAAACTCGCTGATCGTATACAACTCAGAAGCACCGTCTTTGTCACGCTTATCGACAAAATACAGCTGATCCTTTCGCAGCAGCTCCAGACTCATCAGCTCCGTATTGTGTGTTGTAAAAACGATCTGTGCGCCATTCGGATTTGTGGTCTTGCTTTGGAACTTGGCGATGATATAGTTCACCAGCATGGGGTGAAGCTCACGCTCCAGCTCATCCACCAGTAAAATGCCGCCGGTGCGCAGCGCAGACTCAATTGCAGGGGCCAGTGCCATCAGTTTTCTGGTGCCGTCCGACTCATCGGAAAGCTCCAACGAATAGGTCGCCTTCCGGCCATCACGGTTTTCACCCTGGTGGCTGGCCTTTGCGGAAACCTCGCCCATTTTCAAGTGTACCTCTCCATTGTTGGAGGTTTCGGCGAGTATGCATAAACTGCACCAGTGCAGCCTTAATCCCATCCGGGATGTTATCCGGCAGGCTTTCGTCATCCTGAATCTCGTTGCTGTTGAACTCAAACTGCATATCCAAGATGCCCAAGTCTGCTGCCTTTGCATAATCTGAAATCGCCCTCAGCATATTCTTGTCTTCTGAATACTCGATCAACTGCCGCGGAATATCAGAATAGTCCCGTGAAAAAGAACACCTGATCCCGGAACCACCGCATAGCAGCAACACAAGCCGCATCGTTCATGGTGCATGCCACTGAGAAGAACAGCTGGTTTTCAGCGACCATTTCGCCGATCAGCGCTCGCTTTGATTTATCCTCTGTGAAATCGAAGTGCTGCTCTGTACGCTTAAACACCAAAGCTTTCTGCCCCTTCGGCGCATGGTAGAGATACTCTGCGTAAATCTTCTCGCGCGTAGCGGCGAAGCCATACCAATATTTCACGCCGCCAGAAGTATACTCAAATGTAAACTCCGTAGGTTCATCCTTGGAGTAGTCATTCAGCGCAAACGGATTGACCGGAATCGCGGCGCGCTCGTGCTGCGTTCTCTGCGCATTTCGGATAAACTGAACGGCCAGCCAAAAGGCACGAATCACATTACTCTTACCACCGCCGTTTTTGCCGTAAATTGCAATGGCAGGAAGCAGCTTTACTGTAGACGACAGCGGAATCAAGCAACTTTTGAAGGAACTCAGTCCGGTCGCTTCCATGGAAAGCAAGCCTCATCCCGAAAGGAACGATAGTTTTTGAAGCGAAATTCAATCAGCATTAAAATCACCTCCGTATATTTCATCTATAGTATACCACTGATTTTTCAGAAATACAACCTGTAAAATCAAAATTTTTGATTTTTGCTTCTCAATTTCAAATTAAATACCCATCATCTCCTTCACAAGCCGGTCTGCCATCTTTACAGCGCCGACCAGAATGAGCATGTTGAAAATCAGCTCGCCGATGTAGCTCCACACCATAGAAGCCGGAGCTGCATTCGGATCAACAACAGGCGGGCTGGAGGCAAACACCGAGAAGATGATGCAGGCCAGAACGATGATCGCTCCCTCCAGACACACCGACGCATAGCTTTTAAGAAGCTCTTGCCGATGTTCTGCGTAGGCTCTCCGGCAAAGGCGGAAAGCGGAACAGGCGCAAGCGCGGTGTACATGTACATTTTGAAAAAGCGACCATATACACTCAGAATCATCACGAAGGACAGCACCCAAATGAACAGGCCACCGATCAGCGTCACCGCCCACAAGGGTATAGACTCAAAGAAACCGCAATCCTCCACAGCCGTAATAATCTCCTGCGGCAGCACGTTGCCTGCGGGCTTCCAAAGCCGTCAGAATTCATGATCGTACTGACCACGCCCTGAATAATCTCCAAAATCGCCATCATCAGCTCCATGCCGTAGGTAATCAATCCCTTGGCAATCGCAAAGCGAACGAACAGCTTCACTGCGTGCTCCGGCTTTTTCAGCTCGGCAAAGGAGCCGCAGGTCTTTACGACTCCCACCACAAAGAACAGAACCAGCAGAGCATAGCCGATGGCCTGCAGCGCTCCGTGGATGCTGCAAATAATCGACCAAATCGAGCCACCTTTGAATGTCTGCGGTGATTGCGTGATCAACTGCCAAATCTCAGACAGCTTATCGTTCCATACTTCCAACGCATTTTCGAGGTTCTGCACAACCCAGTTATCCGACATTCGTTACACCTCCCTTCGGGGCGGTCTTTGCGACCGCCCCTTTTTCGGAAACCGGATCAGCCGACGATGAGGTTGAGGATTTCCTTTGCAAAGGTGATGACGACACCGCCGGCCAGAGTCAGGAATCCGTTGGAACGCTGGCTGGGATCGTGGGACTGGAAGCTGAGACCGACCTGCACAATGCCCCAGCCAAGCAGAATCAGGCCGACCGCACGGATGAGGCCGAAGATAAAGTCGCTGAGGTTGTTGACGACGGTAATGGGGTCGCCTGCGGCAAAGGCGGTCACGCCCATGCTCATGGTAAGCATAATGGCAAGAACAGCCGCGGCATAAATGCGGTAGCCCTTCTTGACCTTGCCGGGGATCTCCGGCTTTTTGGGTTTTCTTCTTTACATCAAGCTTCTTCATGGTCTTTTTTCTCCTTTTTATCAAGTAGTTCTTCCAGCTCCTCTTCCGAGTAGAGCAAGAATTCATGTTTTTCTGCCTCCAGCTTTTCGGCGTTTTTGACAGCCTTCTTGTCGAAGCTGAACGCCATGGAAGCGATGCTCCTGGTATCCTCGCCGTGGGTATAGGCCGGTGCGGAACCGTCCGTCGTAAGCGCCACATTGGGATGATGAAGGATGTCATACTTGAGGTCCCGGATGGGGCGCTCTCCGCGTATAAAAAGAAGTGCGTACCGGTTGTCCAGCATACGCACTTCGTCAGGTGTCATCAGCTCTCGTCCGGCAAGCTGATAGTTGGTGGAATAGCTTCCGTTTCTGCCGCGAGACCGACCGTAGGTATTCGTATCGATGGTCTCCTTGCCCAGCAGCTTGGAAACATACTCGTGGGTACTTTGTTCGTTGCCGCCCAGGTACAGAAACTCGTCGCAGTTACCCACAATGCTTTCCCACTGCTTCTCAAACAGAGCCTTCAACTGCGCAAGGTTCTGGATGATGATGGAAACGGAAATCTCACGGCTTCGCATGGTGGACAGAAGCTTATCAAACTCATCCGGCAGGGCGACATTGGCAAACTCGTCCATGACGAAATGCACATGCACGGGCAGCCTGCCGCCGTGAACGGAGTCGGCCTGATAGTAAAGCTGCTGAAACAGCTGGGTATAAAGATACCCACGATGAAATTGAAGGAGCTGTCGTTATCGGGAATCACGGCGAATACCGCCGTTTTCTTTTCGCCGATTTGCCCCAAATCCATTTCATCGCATTGGGTAATGCCGGCCAGCGAATCCAGATTGAACTTTTCCAAACGGGAGACAAGGGAAATCTGGATGGATTTCAGCGTCTTAGCGCTGCCGGAGTGATATGCCCGGTAATACTTGAGGGCGATATGCTCCGGGTTTCTTTCCTCCAATCTCTCAAAAAGCTCATCGAGAACGGACTGATATTCTTCGTTGTCCTCCTTTACATCGCCGGCTCTGATCATCTCCATAACCATGGAGAAGTTCTGCTCATCGGGCGGAGCCTCATAATGAAGATAGCAGACAAGGGCCTTAAGCAGCATAGCTGCCGTCTGATCCCAGAACGGGTCCTGTGTCTGCGAACCTTTGGGCGTTGTGTTCTTAAAGAGGTTTGTGGTAAGCCGCTGAATATCATCATCGCTGCTGATATACACGAATGGATTGTAGCAATGACTTTTCTCCATATCAATAAGGTCAAGGACTTTTATTTCATAGCCCTTCTCCTCCAGCAGATGGCCGGTATCCCGGAGCAGTTCACCCTTTGGGTCAAGCACAACGAAAGAAGTATTCGCATTCATAATGTTGGGCTTGGCGTAGAAGCGTGTTTTACCTGCACCGGAACCGCCGCATACCAGTACATTCAGATTTCTGCGGTGCTTTCTTCCGTCCAGGCCGATGGCGACATTTTGCGTCAGCAGCTTGTTTTCCGTCTTATCCTTGTTGGCATATTTCTTGTTGACCGAACCAGCCGTGCCCCATTTAGCTGATCCGTGCTCTTCTCGCCGTCTGTAATTGTGCTCCGTGGAGAGATAGACGCCGATGGCGATCCCGTACACCAAAAGCAAAGTGAGGACAGTTTTTACACTGTCCTCACAAAGCTGTATTTGGAATGGGTTTTGCATCACCGATCCGAACTGCCGAACCAGTCCGGGCAATCCATCCTTTAAGCAAGGAGCAACCAGCAGGCCGAGCCACACGACCGGAATTATGCCGCAAAGATAAAGGATCACATTCTGCTTGGAGAGCTTATCTTGCCTCACGGTCTGCTCTCCGTTTCTCTTTCTTTGTTGGGGCATCAATGACCTTCAGGATCAAATCGTTAATGTCTTCTGTGGGCTTTTCGTCCCGGAGAAGATCGTTCCGGAAATCCATCAGGCCGCTGACCATCAGACGCTGCTCAAAATCGTCCAGCGTGACGACTTTCTTTTCCTCAGCCATATTGGGGTCACCTCCTTATCTTGCTTCATCCCTGCGTTCCTTGGGCTTCATGCTCTTGTCCAGCACCTTCACCATGTCGGACGAGATCTCATTGGCCACATCTCTGATCTTGGACAGCTCGTTTCTCACACTGCGGGCATCCATCGTAGAGAATCCTTCGGGAAGTCTGTCAAAGCGGAACATATCCTTCGGCACATTGTACCGGCTGCAGAGCACATACGACACGCAGTAGGCGGTAAAGGCATGGTCGCTGCGCTTATATGCGCCGCTATCCAGATGCGCGTGAGCAAGCTCCTGAGAAATGCCGCGGAAAATGTCTCCGGCCTCCAGTCCAGGCCTAACATAGATTTTCTTGTCGTCGGGACGATATACCGCGTTGACGTTCTCCGGCAGCTTTTGGCTGATCTCGATGGGGCAAGGTGCATTGTGGATGATGGCTTTCAGAAGCAGCCGCTCGTCCCGCTTCATTGCGGGCCGGTCCTTGGCCTTTGCGGTCGTCTGGGAAATGTCGAACACCTTCTTGGAGTTGTAGCTGACACCCACGGTGCCGTCCTCCTTGGTGTATTCCTCTCCAGGCTCCAGCAATACGATTCCGCTTTCGCCCTTTTTGATGAACACGCCGTTATTCTTCCAGCCCTTAAAATCCGAAAGCTGGGTAGCATCGGCTTTCTGGGCGGTGATTAGAACCGCATTGCCCACAGAGTAGCGGTCGAAACGAGCCTGCACATCCAGATAGGATTGGAAGAGGCTGCCGTCATTTGCCATGCGCTGTGCAGTCTCATCGATCATGACAAAAGCGCTCTCACGCTCCTGCTTCTTCTGCGCAGCCCACTCCTCCTTGTTGAAGGAAACGAAGCTCTTATCCTCCGTACCCTTCTGCGCGGAGGCATTGAAAATATCATCATAGTTTGCCATGGTCATCTCTCCTTGTCTTTTTTCTTTTTCGGCACGGGCCTGTGCTCAGAGGCTCTGTTGGGTTCGTCCTTGGTTTTCTGCGCGGAGCTCGTCCTCTGTCTCTGCTCCTCCCGGATCTCCTTCATTTCCTGCCGGACAGATGGGCGGGAGCGTTCCATAGGATCAGAGATACCCCTGACGGCTTTCTCGCGCTGATTTGATGTAGGCTCGGACGGACGGGATTTCGCAGCCGGGCCTTGTGTGGGGTTTTGCGTTTGCGCCTCCTCCTTATTGGGCGCAGGGGCAAGAAGCGCATCCAGGAATGCTTCCTCCTTGTCCTTTTCCGTGGTGTTGCGGTCGGGAACAGGAATGTCCGCGTTCTTCTGTTCCTCCTTTGCCTTGACGATTTCGGTACGCGCCGAGCCGATGTCTGCGGTGGCAATGCCGAAGCGGTCAAAAATGCGGTTGATCTTGCTTGCGTCCTCTGCGCGGACAAACACATCGGTGTGGCCGTCGTTCGCCGTTTTGTCCTTCAAAACGCAATACAGGATGCCGTACTTCTTTGCCTCACGGCAGAACTTTTCAAGGTCTCTGTCGCCAATGGCAAAGACCTTGAGTTCCTTTCCGCTGCGGAGCATACTGTTGAGCCGTGTTTTCCCGCGCGTCTTTTTTTGGTCCTTCAGCACCGCATAAAGCAGCACTGCCAAACGCTCAGCGGCCTTCCCACTGATTTTTGCAGCCACCTCAACGCCGTTGAGTGTCATCCTCACGACCTGCTCGGCTGCTTCCCCTGACGAGTAACTCATTTTCCGTTTTCTCCTTTCGTTCGATTTTCTGCTGCTCGATTTGCTCAAGATTCTTACGAACCTGTTCCGACCGATCAGCGATGTCGGAGCACAGCACAATATCCCTCCGGCAGGTTTTCCAGCTCTGTGGTCAGTTCTGCGATCCGGGCTCTTGTTGCTTCAGCACTTTGGAAATCTTCTTTTCTTATGTGCCGCTTCAATTCATTTTTCAGTCCCGTGCACTGTTGCGTCAAAGCTTCCATCTGCTTTTCCTTTTCGGCCTTATAGCCGGCAAGGGCCTCCACAGTTTCAATTCCTGTTTTGGCAAGGAAATCCGCCTGAGCAATGTATCTGTCGAGCTTCGTCACATCCTCACGCAAAAAAGCCGACACCTTTTTTACAGATGTCGGCTTATGCACGATGATGTGAAGCTCATAACAGTAATATAGGTACAGGGCGTAAAGGCCGGAGACCTTCTTCGCTTTCTCCTTGTATTGGTAATAGGGCGCTTTCGTGTCCTCCGTAACCTCGGGGAAGGGTGTCTTGCGGCGGTAGTTGTTCTGAATCCGCTGCTTGATAGAATCCAGCTCGTAGTATTCACCCAGCTTGTCCAAGCGGAAGTTCTTCCCGCCGTCCACGATTCTTACAATGGGGTGGACTCGCGGAGAGCCCTTCGGCGTTTTTGGTAATCACCTCGTAGCCCATTTCCTTCATCATGCGCAGGAACTCACGCTCCGTAGTTGAGGCGAGAATCGCCCTGTCAATATCCTCGCGTATTCTGTTGCGCATGGTCGGCTTGCCGTTCTTCTCGGCCAGCCATTCCCCATAATTGGCTCTGCGGTCGGCAGGGTACTCTATCACGGAAATCTTAGCTTCCCGGCACAGCCGGTCGGAGACCTCCCGCATCCGTCTGTAATCCGCCGGTGAGTTATAGAACTTCTTTCCGTCCACATCGGAAACGGAGTTTATGACAAAGTGATTGTGATAATGCCCGGTGTTGCAGTGGGTAGCAATCACCACTTGGAAGCGGTCGCCCCACAGCTCTCTGGCAAGGGCGACTCCAATGCTGTGTGCCGTGGCTGCGTCAACCTCGTCCGCCTTAAAGGACTGATAACCGTGATAGCAGGACCTGCCGCCCTCATTATGCATCAGCCGCTTTGTCTCCATGAACTCCTGCGCCGCCGTTTCCTCGCTGTGGAGATTGAGGCAGGTGACATAGGCTCTTTTCTCGGTTTTCATTTCGTCGGCGGCATATTCCACCACACCTTCGATTTCATGAAGCTCCGAGAGCTTTTCCTTGTCATGCGTTTTCTCCGGATTGCGGGCGTAATTGATGACCTTATCCACCCGTCCTTTTATGGGCCAGATCGATGTAACCGCCATTACTGATAATCGGAGGTGTACGCATCAGACACCATTTTCGTGGCGGCTCTGATTTCCTCCAATCCCTTCCGAAACTGCGGCATATCCGGCACATTGGTAGAGTTGAATCTCTTCAAGGTCTGATCCAGATTGTACCCCGCCTGCCGCATGGCCCGAAGCAGCAGAGGAATATCAGCCGGTGGTGCTTCCCTAATTTCCTTTGTCAGCAACGCTGTGGCGAACAAAGCCGCCGATGGACAGCCCTGCTTTCTTTGGCTTTCTTGGAAAGCACGGACAGTTCATCCTTTGTGAAGCAAACCTCCACTCTGCAATTTCTTTTTCTCAAAAACACTCATCCTTTCTGTTGGGGTTTCAGGGGCATTGCCCCAGACAAGCGGAATCTGTACGGACAGATTCGTTGCTTGTTAAGACAATGCCACCAACCCCACGATTCAAATTACTTCGACACTTCTGAGGTACGAAACGCCCTTTGCAGAGAATTGGAACGAAACACTTACACGGGTATTCAGAGGAATATCAGCCAAACCCAAATAGTTCTTTTCGCTCCATGCTGATGTCATGATCTTTCTTCCGTCATCGAAATCAAGATATGCCAACAGGTTTTTGTTCCTATCCCAGCGTTTACAGGCAATCGTCGCTGCAAAAGTCCCATCAAAATCAGGGAACTGATATTCACGACCGTCAAGGCCGGACTCCACGAACTCCCGCCAGGACAATGCACGCTTTTCGTTTTCCATATCGTTTTCACCTCCATTCCAATGTGGCTCCATTTTGGAGCCACCGATCGTTTGGGCAAGAAAAAATGGCTCCAAATTGGCGCCATTAAAAGGTTTCAAGAAAATCCAGTATCTCGTTTTCAGATTCTTCTGTCTCGGAACTACAGGCAGCTGGTTCAGAGGGAATAAACACGGCTTTCTTCAATTCTTCAGAAACGACTTTTCTGATCATCTTTTCCAAGCCGGAAAGCTCGCTTGAAGTATTGATTGCGCTGATAACCTCTTTGCCGACAAGTCCATTTCCTTTTCGTGGATGATCTCCCAAGCTTTTCGCTCGGCATCCACATCCATGTTGAAACGCACACTGATTCTCTTGTAACTCATCGTGAATTGCCTTTGCGGGCATTCAGCTCTGCGAGATATTCATACCCCTTCGCCGTAGCGCAGATGTCATCGTTGATGGTCACACGGGACGCATCGTACACACCGAAGTTGCGAATCAGGCAGCTGCCGCCGCCGAGAACATACAGCCTCATCAGCTCTGGGTTATACTCGTGCTCACGAAGTCTCTGAAAAATGCCCTCCACATAATCAGTGGCCGTGTCGGTAATGGTTTTCAGGTAATCCTCCTTGATTTCTGCCGTACCGAAACGGAACACCCGGTTGATAATCGCCTCGTCCACGGTGGTGTGATGCGCACGCATGACATTCTCCCGCACGGCCAGCAGGCACTGGTGTGTACCGTATTTCTCCGTAAACATATTCCCGGAAACCGGCTTTTTGTCATTGATGAACATGATATTCATGGTGCCGTTTCCGATATCGCAGATCATGTTTACGCCCCGAAAGTCAGAAAGCCGGTCTGCCACCGCCGCAAAGCCCTGGGGAAATACATCCACGCCTACGATCTCCACATGGTAGGAGACATTTCGGAACGAGAAGTCCACGGCTTTGTTCTGCAAGAGATAGTCCCTGAACTCGTCCCGCTGACCACTGACCCAAGTAAGAGGAAGACCTGCCGCAATTCTGATTTTGCCGCAGGTCATTTTTCGGATATTCAGTTCCCGTGCGATGGCCGCAAGCGCCAGCACATAGTAGTCCAAATCTTTCGTCTTATCCGCAAGGAACTCCTTATGCCCTTCGCCAATCAGGTAGAACTTGCTTTCAAAGACAAGCAGATTTTCCTTGAATACCGGCTCTCGGTCATAGGTGGAAAGACTTGCCGGGAAGCAGCAGTTTGCGGTTTTGATATTGCCATAGCCGCTGTCGATTCCGATTATGATTACATCGTCGATCATCTTCACGCTATTACCTCCATCAGCGCTCGTGGTCTTTTTCGGGCTTATAGGGAACGGCCTTGATTTCCCCGCCGACCCGAAAGAAGCGCTCCGGATTCTGGAACTGCTTCGTGTAGCGTTCCAGCTGCTCCTTGTTGAGGGAGCCGAAGTACGGCGTGCTGCAATCGCAGATGAAAAAGGGGCCGAAGATAATGTCCATCATCTCCCTGTCTTCTCCGTAGATGGCTCGACAGGGCCGCATGCCGTTGTACTTGCCCTCGTCGTTGCAGACGATGCAGACCTGCTCTTCAAAGGGATAATAGGGCTCGATCAGCCCGCCGACCACCCTCTGCAAATCGGAAAGCTCCGTCCCGATCTCTGCAACTCTGGCGACCTTGCCCGGTTCGCAGAGCACCACCTTGATTTTCTTCTCTTTCAGGGGCTCGGTCATATCCGGGTCAAAATCCACTTCCCGAAAGCCGATACTGTCGCAGAAATGGAAGGTGGATTTTTCCTCACCTACGACCTCAACCACATCCGAAACGGAAAGAGACCTGCCTCGGTATCCGTCCGGTTGGCCGATGTTGAACATCTGGTACACTTCTTCCAGGGTGCCGCATTCCACCTCGCCCTCGAACACCTTGTCGTAGATCTCGCTACGAAGCGCGGCAGAGCCCTGAAAGCGCTCCAGATTTTCATAGTTCAAGAAGGCCACATTGTTCTCGTCCCGATCCGGGTCGATCTGATAAATTGCAATGTTCATGTGCGTTCCCGCTCCTTTCTTTCTCTCATAAGTCCTACACGGATTTTCAGCTCGTCATTTACATCTTTTCCACGGGCGGGCGGCTCGTCATAGACCTGGTATTTTCCCTGCAGCCCGCCAACAATTCCTTTCACAGCACCTCGTCCGACGGCATCGTTATCCAAATGCAGATGGATTTTGCAGACGGATGGGTGCTCGTCAAGAAATCTGCTCAAGGCCACCGGCACAACATTCTCTCGTTTAGTCTGAAACACACCGGCTAAAGACAAATAGGTTTCACTTCTCCAGTCGCGCCCGGCAAGCAGCGTCAAGGTTGCAAAGCTTAGCAGGTCAATGGCGGATTCAAACACATGAATGTGCTCCGCATTCGGCTTTCCCTCCAAGAAAAAAGAGAAGCGCTTGTCGCTGCCGGTCAGTTCGCCCTTTGTAGCTGCTGACGGTGCTGCGCAGAGCGCCATATCTCGCCTTACCGTCCTTGTCATACCCGACAAACACCGCATTGTGGAAATCTGCTGACTCAAAGAGCAGCCTGTTATCCAGGCAATAGCGGATAATAACCGGGTGAATTCCTCGGCCTTACAAGATATTTCTCCACGCTGTCTGTCGTTTCGGACAGCTCCGGCATCAGCAGCTTCGTGCTTCTTCGCTCCTTCTGGCGATAGAAAACGGGAGGCTTTTCTGCCTCCCGTCCGAGAATGATCTCTGCTGCCTGCGTGAAAGGATGCCCTTCACCTTGATGAGATAGTCCAGCGCCGATCTGCCGCCAATGCCCTGTGAGAACCAGCACCGCTTGCCATTGCTGATTCGCAGAGAATCGTGCTCTCTGGTGCAATAGGTGTTTCCGGACACATGGACAAGCTCTTGCGGTTCATAATTGCGGAGGTAAGTCAAAAGGTCCATTTCCTTGGCCTTGGCAACATCCTCCGCAGCAATATAGCGCATAGGGCATCACCTCGCTTCACGCCGGTCTCTCAGGAAATCGGCCCGGATGACCGCATTGGCTCGGCACTCGATGGTATCGCGGATGTTGTCCATGTGGTCGGTCTCCCGCTTTTCGAAGTCCTTGAACACATCTGCAAGGGGACTGGGCAACTTCAGGAGTGCCTTGCACTGCTTATCGGACAAGTCGTATTCCTCCAGTGCCAGCACGATGTCCTCCCGTACCGTGTACTCGTAGCAGTGGTTCAGGATTTCATTGGGCGGCTGGGAAAGCAGCCACTCCCGATACTTCTCCTGTTCTGCGAACACCTTCTTATATAAAGCGGTGTTCAGTTCTTCTTCATTTTGTTCCTCCTTCATTTATGTTTTTGGGATAACATTTAGAAACAGCCGCCTGTTTCCTCGAAATCTTCATTTATGTTTTTGGGGATAACACGCTCTATAAAACAACCGCCTGATTTCGCACTGTGGGCGGGTTATAGAATGCTTTTTTGATCTCATCCACACGATGGATGCTGTCGATTGCGCTCAATGTCTCCCGACCAGATGATCGCTCCCCTCCATTATCCAGCAGCTCAAGTTTGTGGGGCGAATGCTTTTGATCTCGATTGCTGTCGCTCTCCATAATCAAGTCCTCGGTTGCTGTTCTTGTCCCGTAATAATGCAGCAGACAATCCTTAGCACTGTTGCTGTAGGTTTTATAATTTCCGACACAACATAGTTTTCTAAGATGGCTCCGTTGATTGCGCCATTCATCAAAATTTCGGGGCTTGAGTACCGGGTCAGATAGGAGACCAGCCCTGTATCGAAGAAATACATCTTCGGCGTTTTGATCGTCCGCTTCAGAAGATTGTTGGAGTAGGGGTGCAGGAAGAACACGATCCCGGATTTTTCAAGCTCCTTCATCCAGCGCTTTGCGGTATCGTCACTGACCCCCTACATCTCCGGCGATGTCATGCAGGTTCAGCATCTGGCCGCTTCTGCAGGCGGCAGCACGAATAAAGTCTGCAAACATCACCTTATCCACACCGGGAATATCGGTGGTCACATCCCGGTCGATATAGGTCTGAATGTAGCTGCTGTAAAACACATCCCGGTCTTTATACTTGCCGCTCCTGTGACCGGGAAGCGCACCGTCCCAAATCCTTTGGTATATCTCGTTCGGCGTGGCAGGGGAAAGCAACGCCTTGCGCTTCTGCAATTCATCGAGCTCCAACGAAATAGTCCTTCTGCTTTTATTGCATCGGCTTTTTCCTTTACACTGAGATTTTGACTTCATCCATGTATTGATCGTAGCCAACACAGAAAGCGCCTCTTGGCCAGTTATGAATGAGTCTCATATGATTTTAGTTGTATTCCAACATCGAAGTTAATCAACATTTGAAGTGAATCTGCCGAATGGGTGCTGTGGTTATGCCGCCCATTTATGATCTAGCATAAATCATATCATTATACTCCTGATTATAGTTGTCAAGATAGAAGTTCAATTTTTTACAACAAATCTCGAAAAGTCTCGAGCATTCTTGGGGAGAAGGCATGAAATTCCTCTACCTCATTTCATCACCTTTGATAATCAGCTCGTTCACATCCTCTGTCGGTTTTCCGCAGAAAGAAGCTTGTTGCGAAAAAGCAAGAAGCGCTCCCCGGCAACAGCCGCGCCTCGTCAGGGGACAGCTCAACCATTCGTGTCTCTGCTTACGGCGGAACTTCACCATCAAGGGCATAGATTCAAATCCGAAAATTCAGTCATTATTTTCTCGGTAACTTTCTTAAATGGTGCTGTAAGATAATGCGGAAGAACATAGAAATCAATCAAATCAAGCCCTGCATCATCTTCTTGTGAGTAGTCCTCCGGCTTTTCATCCATTTGCTCGATATATTGGATGCTTGGAGCGCATATAATCGCACCTGCCGATTCACCAATCATCAGTTTTCCTTTGCCAATTCTTTCTTCAACAGCTCATCCGTTCCCGTTTTACGGAGCTGGTCTATAAGGAAAAAAAAGAATTTCCGCCGGTAAAATATATCACATCCGCATCTTCAAAACAGACTGTATCGTTGAATAAGCCTCCGTTGAAATATCAATTTCAGTTACGATTGCTCCCAACTTTTGAATTTCAATTTCTTCCTTTATCAGACTTCCTTGCCATTCTGAAAAGTGCAACAATAAAAACAGTTTCATCAATATTCTCCTCAAACATACTGCTCCGTAAAGGGCGCCTTTGAATTCAATAAAGGGTCGTTTCCGTCAATGAAGAATTTTGCTGACGAAGGCCTGCCATACAAGCAGTCCCACATCCCACAAGGAACAGCTTGAATGCCCCAAGTATTGCCGGCCTTCAGGGGAATTCCGCCAGCGTTTACTCGGCTGATCTTATGAACCAGTCCGCAATCGGAAAGCCACAAATCGCGCTGTCTCGTAATCTTTCGCCTTACCTTCTCGAACGAGGCCATAGACGAACTTTTGTTTTTCCTTGCCAAACTGCGAAGGGATGCTATTCCACAGCATACGGATCCCTTGGAACGATTTCATTTGGTATGTTTTGAAAAAGTCCTGCTCATAAGCCACAAAGATTCTCTTTGTATCTCACGGACCTCATTAAAATCCTTATTCTCCGCAAACTCTGCACCGCTTCGGGCATGCCGCCTACAAAATAATATTGCTTTGAGCGCATCAATGAAGGTCTGGTTTAAGCTCGTGATCATTGATAATCCTGCTTGCTGAGCAGTTTCCCTGCAAAACGCCCTTACCGGTGGCCATCAAAACCCTTGAAAGAGAGCGGGAATAGCTTCAAAAGTCCACTTTACCCACTGGGAAAGAAGTGCTCGCAGGGGCAATGCCCAGCAGAGAGCCTGCGCATACAATGTGGTACTCCGGCGCATTTTCGTAAAAGTACTTGAGAGAGCGCTGAGCGCTCTGGCACTTCCTGTACCTCATCAAAAATCAGGAGAGTGTGGTCGGGATCGATTTTCCGACCGGAATACAATTCCAAGCCCATAATTAAACGATCCGTGTCCAGATCAGACGCAAACAGCTCAGCCATTCTGGAATTGGAGTCAAAATTGATATATACGGTATCGGTATAATAGAGCCTCCCAATTCCTTCATC
>VOFB01001534.1_pt1 | contig 45056 bp, 70 predicted proteins | sample 5384141 | NCBI WGS metagenome assembly VOFB01 (sample SAMN12384721, study PRJNA508395) | human gut metagenome | isolation source: healthy gut A | host: Homo sapiens | reverse complement strand
AAACAAATTCTTTAACGTATTCTGACTTCCGAATTTTATAGGAAGTTTGAAGAAAATAAATTTCGCTGACCATTGCCCGCATGAAATTGCTTTCATGCGGGCAATCGTTAAGTCCCCATTTACCTGAAAAAAAAAATTTGCTATAATAAGCGTACTTTGCAGGAAAGAATATTGTGATCAAAATGAAATGACAGGAGACAATTTTATGAGATATCCAAAATTTTTACCGGAAAAGGGGACGATCGGTTTTGTGGCGCCGTCGTTTGGCTGTGCGACAGAACCATATTATACAGCGTTTTTGAATGCGCAGAAAAATTTCAGAAAATGGGTTATGGGCTTGACTTAGGTCCGAACTGCTATGTGGCAGAAGGAATCGGCATCAGTAATACTCCACAGGCTTGTGGAAAAGAGCTGACGGATTACTATTGCAGTGTGGATAACGACATTCTCATTTCCTGCGGCGGCGGGGAAATGATGTGCGAGACGATGAATTTTGTCGATTTTGAGAAAATCAAGTCTGCGGCGCCGAAATGGTATATGGGTTATTCGGACAATACGAATTTTACGTTTTTACTCAGCACGATCTGTGATACGGCAGCAGTGTATGGACCATGCGCAGGAACTTTTGGCATGGAGCCGTGGCATGAGAGCCTTTCAGATACAATGGATGTTCTGACAGGTAAAACAAAGAAATTGCACAGTTATCCTTCCTGGGAAAAAGACGATCTGAAAGATGAGGGAAATCCTTATGTGCCTTACAATACGACAGAGCCATCCAGACATGTGATCTATCCGGGAAAGGAGATAGCGCAGGCAATGCAGTCGGAGATGGTTTGGAAAGAGGGCGAGACAGAACTTTATATCGGAAATGAGAACCCGGATGTGTCATTAAAAATGGAAGGACGCCTTGTGGGCGGCTGCGTGGACTGCCTTGTAAATTTACTGGGAACACAGTTTGATTATGTAAACCAATTCAATGAGAAATACAAAGAAGACGGAATCATCTGGTTCTTAGAATGCTGCGATCTGAATGTGATGGGAATCCGGCGCGCCATGTGGCAGATGAAAAATGCGGGATGGTTTCAGCATGTGAAAGGTTTCCTGATCGGACGTCCGTGCTGTATCGGGGAAGAGATGATGGGACTCGAGCACTATCGTGCAGTGATCGACATTTTAAAAGATTTCGAAGTGCCGATCATTATGGACATGGATATCGGACACAGACCACCGATGATGCCGCTTGTCTGTGGAAGCATGGCAGAGGTCTGCGTGAAGGGGAATGATGTCACGATCGATATGAAGTATATATAAGGAAGAAAAGACTGGAACACGAAGAGGATGATAGTTCATCATGCTTCGTGCACCAGTCTTTTTTCTATAAAGTCAGATCGATATTGCTGCCAAGTGTTTCGCTTAGCACAACACTGTCAGCTTTTTTCTGCCATTTTCTTGGAATAACGGCTTACCTTTGTGATATATTCTGCATCATCAGCAAATAATGTTTTGACTTTGGAAACTTTGGCTGATTTTAGCAGGTTGTCATTGGCACTTAAGCTTCCATCGGAATTAACGGTGATCCCAATCTGGACAATTCACTCGAATGTTCTTTGGAAAGTGACTTCAGATATCTGGAGTAACGGTTCAAAGAAGCGTCATCTGTTTTATTTCCGGATGACAGCGTGTTATTGTAAACTTGTATAAATGCGTTGACGCTTCCGTAAATATTGGCACTGTCTGTAGTGTCATCCTCATAATTAAAATTGCGTAACTTCTTCGCTGCACGGTGAAGCGCTGTGGCATCCGCCTGTGAAAGAGTACCGCCTGTCATCTCTTTGCGCTTGGATGAAGTGACTGCGTTACGGTTTGCTGTATAAAATTTCTAAGATAATAACTGGCACTCAGAGATGTGCCGGTTCCTGCAACTGCTGCCATAATTCCCTCCGTGGAATAATCTCGTTACTGTTCACTCGTACCTGATTCCAGTAACATATGCTCTATCCTTAAATTCGTTATATTCATACTTCTGCTATAATATTTATCGGCAGTAAGATAAAATTAATTAGTATAATTCCGATAAATCGTTTATAATGTGTAATATCAAAATATAGACAATTGCGAAACTCATAAAAAACTAAATTGAATTGTGAAAAATTGACAAAAGACATGAAAGACACTGGGGAGCCGCCGGTTCTTAGAAGGCAGGAACGACTGTCAGTCGTGACTGGCTTCTTAGTACCGCTGCGAGCGACACGTAGCGAGAGCGTGTCTTGAATGTTTTTGTTAATTTTGAACAATTTAAAGAAGATTATGAGGAGTTTCGCAATTGCCTAACTAGGAAAATAACAAAGAAGGAGAATCATTATGGAAGCAAAGCAATTATCTGGATCGCATTGATTATTATATTTGCAGTGGTGGAGATCATCACGGTAGGTCCTTACCTCCATCTGGTTTGCAGGCGGAGCAGTGGTGGCATTGCTTGTAGACGCAGCCGGGCTTGGACCGGTATGGCAGTTTGCAGCATTTGTGGTCGTGTCGGTGATCCTGCTTGTATTTACAAGACCATGGGCATTAAAATATATGAAGCCGCGTCTTGTGAAAACAAATTATGAGGCAGCAGTGGATAAGAACGTATGCCTGACAGAGGCGGTAGATAATATTAAAGGGAACCGGAACCGCCGTGTTAAATGGACAGGAATGGACTGCGCGCGCTTACGAAGATGGAAAAACTTTTGAGGCCGGCATGATCGTGAAGGTAAAAGAAATCCGCGGCGTGACGCTTTATGTGACAGAGAGCGATGCAATGCCGAAAAAAGCAGAGGAAGCAGAAGCACCAAAGGAATCAGAACAGTAAACAAAAATCAGACAACATGGTATAACAGAGAGATAGAAAGAAGTGAAAAAATGAAATTAGGAATGGTATTTGAAGGCGGTGCGAGCCGGACAGCATTTTCCTGTGGTGTGATGGACGCATTTCTGGAAGAGGAACTGATGCCGGATTACTTTATCGGTGTCTCGGCAGGAATCGCATTTGGTGTGTCGTATCTGTCAAAACAGAAGGGACGTAACCTGAAAATTTTAGAAGAATATATGGCAGATAAGCGGTACATGGGATTGAAATATCTGTTTGACCGCAAAAGAAGAGTTATTATAACATCGGATTCGTTTTTGACGAAGTCCCGAATAAGCTGCTGCCGTTTGACTACGAAACTTTTGCAGGATACAAGGGTGTCGTGGAGGCGTGTGTGACCAATATCCATACCGGAAAAGCAGAGTATCTGAAAGTGCCACAGAGCGTGGAAATGAAAGATACACTGGTGGCAAGCTGTTCCCTTCCAATTTTATTTCAACCGGTCAAAATCGGAAGGCATTATTATCTGGATGGAGGAATCGCAGATTCTATCCCATTCCGGCATGCTTTGGAGGAGGGCCGACAAACTGATCGTCGTGCTTACCAGAGAGCATGGTTATGTGAAAACGACTGAGAAAGCGATCCGGATCACGGACAAACTTTACAAAAAGTATCCAAAATCGTGGAAGCCATGGATACAAGGGCTGAGCGTTACAATGAGGATGTAAAAAACTGGATGAGCTTGAGCAGCAGGGAAAAGTTTTTGTGATCGCACCGGAGACAACGCTCGGTGTTGGACGTACAGAGTCTGATCCAAAGAAACTCAGGGAACTTTATGAGGAAGGCTACCGCATCGGTCGGGAAAAAAAAAAACTGAGAAAATATCTGAGTGTCAGGGATTTATAGAAAATAGACAATTGCGAAACTCATGAAAATTTAAAGAATGTGATGAGGAGTTTCACAATTGTCTATTTATGAAAATGATAAAAGGAGTAAACAAAAAGATGAAAATCGTTTTTTAGATGCAAAATCCATTGGAGATGACATTGACCTTTCGGGTTTTGACCAGCTGGGAGAAGTAGTAAAGTATGGATTCTCCACACCAGAGGAAGCAGGGGAGCGCACGAAGGACGCAGATGTTGTCATTATCAATAAAGTACAGATCAACGAGCAGACGATCGGCAGGGCAGATCACCTGAAACTGGTCTGCGTGACTGCTACCGGTACCAATAATCTCGGACAAGGAATATCTGGCAAAGAGACAGATCGAATGGCGCAATGTCGCAGGCTATTCCACAGAGACCGTTGCGCAGCATACATTTGCGTTATTGTTTTATCTGTTGGAAAAATTGAACTATTACGATCAATATGTAAAATCAGAAAAATATATCGGAGATACGATTTTTACACACATTTCTCGAACGTATTCCATGACTTAAACGGCATGACCTGGGGCATTATCGGACTTGGAAATATCGGAAGAAGAGTTGCAGATATTGCAAAAGCCTTTGGCTGCCATGTCATTTACTATTCAACTTCCGGTAAGAATAACCAGAGGGGTATGAGAGAGTCGATTTTGATACTTTGCTGACAACTTCCGACATTATATCCGTGCATGCACCACTGGATGCCAACACACAGAATCTGATGAACGCCGAAGCCTTTGCAAAATGAAGAAATCTGCGATTTTCTTAAATCTCGGACGAGGACCAATCGTGGTGGAGCAGGATCTGGCAGATGCATTGAAAAACAATGAAATCGCAGCGGCAGGACTGGATGTGCTATGTGTCGAGCCGATGAGTGCAGACAACCCGCTCCGTGAGATCAAGGACAGCAATAAGCTGATTATCACACCTCATATCGCATGGGCGAGTGTGGAAGCTCGGACAAGACTGATGAATATCATTCTTGGTCAGGTAAAGGAATATTTCAAATTATAAATAACACAGCCTGAGACAATTCCGTGCTCAGGCTGTAATTTTTTTTAAGACGGCAGTTCACTGGATAACCCACTGTGAAAAGAGGCGTTTCCATAGTCTTTCAAAAACTCTTCGGTCAGAAGTGATGCTTTCGGTGAATGTATCCGTTCCTTTAACAATGCAGATAATTCAGCGAGACAATGGAGATATTTTTCTTCGGACCGCCCATAGAGATCGAAGAAAGATTCCACAGATGAAATGGATGAATCCCACGGGTTCGTCCATTTTTTGTGCTGTACATGTTAAAAGGATCAGTGCGGAATAACAGCGAGTCGTTGGCGATCAATGGTGAAAATACTGGGTAGCCAAGTGTATGCTTTTCTGCAAAACGGAACAGCACTTTTTTCTGTCCGGTGCTGTCGTATAAAATCCGGAAACCAAGCTGCGTTGCAAAAATCGCCATAAAAATCGTATAGCGGCTCACAAACAGACCGTGGTAAGTGTGCTGGTAAGCGTAATGAAGCATACGTGCGACGATCCATTTCTGGCGAGGTGTCAGCATGATCGTATTTTCCATATGGAAGTCAGCACGCCGTCTGTGGTACTTCAGCTCGAGCAGAGGTGTCGATCTCAGTCTCTAAATAAGCGTGGCGGGAAAAATAACCTCTGTCATCTTTTTTATAATGTGTGCGTCCATAAATAAACGGATGGCAGATGGAATCTAATATATAATGTCCCAAAAATCCTTCCAGATAAGCATTTGCGATCTGCAGATCTTCCGGCTTCTTAAAGATACTGCGGCTCTCTAAAAGTGCGGCATAAAAAAGCGCCGGTATTTTCGGTGTGCGCCATGTCGCCCAGATTGTGTCCGTGCAGTACGTAAGCCGGCAGATAATAGAAAAAATGTCAGGTCCCTGATGCCCTAAGGCATAAACCGCCCTGTTTTTATATAAATTGTTTTTCAAAACCGGATCGTTCAATTTCTCATACATATCACGACCAAAAATATAATGTGTCACGTAACCGGGCATAAAGTCATCTCCTAAGTAAAAAAGTATTTCATTTTCAGTACATTTTTATTATACCCACAAAATCAGTAGCTGTTAAGCAGAGAAGTCATTATTAAGAAAAATATAATAACTGCGCAAAAAAGGTGGATAAAATTATGACAATGTTTATAATAAAAGTAATATGCGAAAGAGGAGAAGGAAATGAATTTAAATACAATAGGGGAAATTTTACGATTTTATCGAGAAAAATATAACTTTAAACAGAGCGATGTTTGTAATGGAATATGTTCATTTATGGAGGAAACATGAAAAAAAACAAAAGATATTTTTAAAAAATAAACAATTATTAGGATTTTATCTGGTGGTGGGAGTTCTTTTTCTGTTATCAGTGTTGTTGCACCATCTATATCCGGAGAACTGGTAAATGCGGTTATTTACCGTCAGGGAGATGTGAAAGTATATTTGTTTTTACTTGTTTTAACATATATACTTTTACTACTGTTTTCCATTGCGGATCAGTATTTTTTTCAGTATTTCCAGATTAAGGAAAAGAATGCAATGCGAAACGAACTGTTTCAGGCATCCCTAAAGAGAGGAAATCAGGAAAAAGAGCAAATTGCAAAGCATTTACATCGTTTGTGAATAATGATGTGCCGAATATTGTAGAGAATTATTATGGTGGTACGGTTGATATTATAAAATGTGTCTGTATCATCATTTGTGTTGCATTAGAACTTTTTCAGATTCATTGGCTTTTGGCGGTAATTATTTTTGGAAGCAAAGATATTGATTATTATGATTCCGAATATCATGCGTGGATATGCGTCGAAAAATCGAAAAAATTACGGAGAAGCACTCGAAAAATTTAATGCAGTGCAACAATCGCTGTTAAGCGGAGCAGAAACTGTAAAGGTGTGTTTGTATAGAAGCAATGCCAAAAGAATGATAGAAAATAAGAACAATGAGATTGAAAAAGAGGAAAAAAACGTTTGCGAAACTGTCAGGTAAGTGTTTACGGGCTTGCCGGAGGTATGCAGATATTGAAAAGATTTTTAATTCTTGCGGTAGGCGTGTATCTAATTTATAGAAATATCATAAAGGTAGGGGGACTTTTGGTAGCAGTCCAGTTGGCAGAAGTACTGGCTGCACCGGCAGAAACACTTGCCTATCTGTTAAATGCAAAAAATGAAGCAAGACCACTTGTAGAAAAATATGAACAGCTTGCAGAAACAGAAGAAGACCGGGGAAAAACAGATATCAACGATATAGAAGATATTTGTGTGGAACACTTATCCTACGGGCGAAACGGATAAAAATAATCAAAGATGTTTCTTTCACCTTTGAAAAGGGCAGAAAATATATGTTGACTGGATCAAGCGGAAGTGGAAAATCAACGTTTTGAGATTAATAGGAAAACTACAGGAAGGTACATATCAGGGAAATATCCGCATCAACGGCATTTTACTGGAAGAGATAAATATGGATTCTTTATATGGAAAGATGGGAATCGTATTTCAGGAGCCGTATTTATTTGGATTTTCACTAAAAGAAAATATTATTATGGGGCGCAATGTAAAAAGACAGCGATTACGAAGCAATTTTGAAAAAATTAAATCTGGGCTATTTGTTGGAACGCTTCTCAGATGTGGAACTTGACACAGAAATGGTAGCAAAATTATCGGGAGGTGAAAAGCAGCGGATTGCATTGGCAAGAGCGATGGTTGGAAAGCCGCAAGTGTATCTGTTAGATGAGATTACTTCCTCTTTAGATGAGCAGAATGCCCGGGAGATGGAAGAAATACTGTTAGCCGAAGATGCTATGGTTCTTTATGTGTGTCACAAAATCATACCAGAACTGAAAGGACAGTATGAAATGCTGACATTTTAGGAAAGTAAAGGAAGCCAGAAAAGAATAATCCGTAATCATACAGTTGACTTTGAAAAAAACAATGTTATAATGCATATAGTATTAAAAACTACATATCATAATATCAATATTCAATATAGCGGTTTCTGTATATAGATAATAGACAATAAGTGGAAAATGTATATTGACATGCGACAAAGAAAAAATTTTTGCATATTTAAAAAAAAACATGAAATTTCATATACTTTCCACAAGTAAGAGAGAATATAGTTGTGAGAGCCTAAATATCTATACAAAAGAGACAGATAGGTTGATTGGTGTGGAAAACGGAGGATTAAGAGATGGCCAATTTAGTAGAGACAATGGAAAGAAAAGCATTTGGTGTCGCAGTCGATGCAACATTAAAAAATCTGAATAAGGATCGTGAGAAAGCACTTCTGCAGATTGTTGACCTTACAGAGAAATTTATGGGAAACAACTTCAGCAAAGAAGCGTATGATGGCGCGAGAGCAATGATCAAAAATCCGGATCATAAATGGATGAGATATGTAAACCGTCTTTTAGACGAAACAGATCCACACGTTGCTAAAATGACAGCATTAAATCTGGGATATCAGGCAGCATTTGTGGGAACGAAGACGATTCGTAAGATGAGGGAAGTGCACAACTGTAACATTCCGTGGCTGATCTTAATGGATCCTACTTCTGCATGTAATCTGCATTGCACCGGATGCTGGGCAGCAGAGTATGGTAATAAGTTAAACCTGACATTTGATGAGATGGACAGCATTGTCACACAGGGAAAAGAACTTGGTATTTACTTCTATATGATGACAGGTGGCGAACCACTGGTACGTAAGGCAGATATTATCAGGTTATGTGAGAAGCACAACGAGTGTGCATTTCACTGCTACACAAACGGAACTCTCGTAGACCAGGCATTCTGTGACGAGATGAAGCGTGTCGGAAACCTTTCCTTATCTATTTCTCTGGAAGGATTCGAAGATGCGAACGATTTCCGTAGAGGAGCCGGTGTATACGATAAAGTGCTTCATGCAATGGATCTGCTCCATGAAAATGGATTGATTTTTTGGTAACAGCGTATGCTATACTCGTAAAAACATGGACGCAGTTACTTCCGATGAATTCTTCGATCTGCTGATCGAGCATGGCAGCCGTTTTGCATGGTATTTCCATTTGATGCCGGTTGGTATGAAGGCAGCTCCGGAACTGATGCCTACGGCAGAACAGCGTGAATATATTTACCACAGAATCCGTGAGGTCCGTGCAAAAGAAGGCGGAAAAGAAATCTTTGTTATGGACTTCCAGAATGATGGGGAATTTGTTGGTGGATGTATCGCCGGAGGAAGAAACTACTTCCACATCAATCCCAAGGGAGATGTTGAGCCTTGCGTATTTATCCACTACTCCGGTGCCAATATCCGTGAGAAATCATTGCTTGAATGTCTGAAACAGCCATTATTCATGGCATACAGGGATGGTCAGCCATTCAATGACAATATGTTAAGACCATGTCCAATGCTTGAGAATCCGGAATTGTTACAGAAAATGGTACATGAGACCGGAGCACATTCTACCGATGTGGAAGAGGCTGAGCCGGTAGAACATTTATGCGGAAAATGCGAAGCATATGCATGTGAGTGGAAGAAGACTGCGGATAAACTGTGGGAGGAGCATCCTTATCATCAGAAAGGATACACAAATTTCAAGAAGAAATAAGAGGCGAGACCAATTAGTAAAAAGCAGAAAAATCTTTTGAAATGGCTATTTGTAATTTTAATTATAGGAGCGATCGTATATACCTTCCGGGATACAGCGGGACCGATCTTAGAGCAGTTAAAAGAAACGACACCGTCTGTTCTCGCAGGTATATGCGTGATGTCAGGGATATATTGTCTTGTTGAGGCACTGATCACTACAGTGCTGGCAAAACAGTATAACCCTGATTTTCGTTATCAATGGGGAATAGAAAATATGTTTTTCTGTTCCTTTTATCGTGTTGCGACACTTGGAAGCGGCTCCGGTGTTGCAGCGATCATTTATCTGAATGAACACGGAGTTGATTATTCGAAGGGATTTGGAATGTACATGCTCCAGTATGCATTCCATAAGATCAGCATAGCGATTTATTCGGCGATTTTCTTTTTCCTAAGCTGGAATTATATGTGCGGACATTTTGGAGGTTATACCTGGCTGCTTCTGGCGGGGTATGCTATCACCATGGTGATCACACTGGCACTGATCCTGTTCTGCTGTTCCACAAAGTTCCATCAGCTGATTTTTGCAATGCTTGATTTCTTTAATAAAAGGGAAAGTATGACGCATTGGAACACCAGTTGAGAGAACAGTGCGCAGATCTGGAAACCGCTTCTAAATATCTTCTGCATAAGAAGAAAATGGTCGCAGGTGTGGTCGGTCTAAACCTGTTAAAACTCTGTTTCTGGTATGGAATGCCATACCTTCTTTTTGCAGGAGATAAAAATATTAATATGGTGGAAACCATGGCGATCACCGCATTGTCTGTTATGCTTGCTTTGCCGTAATTCCGGCACCGGCGGGGATTGGTTCCACCGAGTTTGTATTTACCGGACTTTTTGCCGGGATTGTCGGGACAGGCATAGCCGGTTCGGCGTCTCTGTTATATCGTTTTGCCACATTTGTTTTTCCATTTCTGATCGGTGTAGCTGTGGTTATCACACGAAAGATCAGGAACGGCGGGCAATGGAAAATCTATAAGGATAAAATGCAATACCTCATAATGACTGTGCAATGGCAGTGGCATTATGAGGTATTTTTGTATTTTCATTCCAATTTTCCCTTTCACAAAATTGACAAATTTTTTATGGGATGATAGAATATCGTTGGTAAAGTGTAAAAAAGTAAGTAAAGTCAAAAATACAGGGAGCTTAAAGATGAAAATCCGTCTGAACTTTGAAAAAACGAATCTGATACGTCTTATCGTGGCAATGATATTTGCTTTGCGGTGCTATATTATAAGGTAGCATTTCCGGTTTATGTGCTGGCAGGTTTTGGAGTCAGCTACTTTCTGATCAAGAGTCTTTCCGTCAGAATTGAACAATAAATGGTTAAGACTGGCGCTTGGCATTCTCATGCTTGGCGGCAGCAGTGTGATGACTGCTCATATGGTGCAGTATCTTTTGCTGGATGCGGAACTTCGGGCAAGGATCATGGACAACAAAATGTTTTTGAACGTCCTGTGCTGTCTGGTGGTGTATCTGGTGGTTCAGGTGTTTACAAAAAAATGTGGGGCTGACCTGCGTTATCTCTCATATAGCACTGATGACTTTTGCGGGGATCAACTATTTTGTCTATCAGTTCCGTGGAAATGAATTTATTTTCAGTGATCTTCGTTCTATTTCCACCGGATTAAGTGTGGCTGGAAATTATGAGTTTGTGCTGGATGACCGTGCGGCGTATGTGGTATTGCTGTCAGCATTGTATGTCGCATTTGTGCGGAAAATCCATGTGACGTTTGAAAAACGCCTCTGGATGGCGGTCGTATGTATTTCCGTTGTGATATGCTTTGCTGTGCCTATATTGGGACAGAGACGGAAGGGACAGTGACCGAGACCTGGGAGCAGAAGGGAAGTTACCGGAACGGATATCTTTTAAATTTTGCACTGAGTGTACGTGACAGTTTTATCGCAGAGCCGGACGGATATTCAGAGGAAGTAATCTCGGAGCTGGAGGATCAGTACAGCGGTGACGGAGAAAGTTATGTAAACCAAGATGTAGAGAAAAATCCTACGATCATCGTTGTGATGAGTGAATCGTATGCGGATCTTTCCGTGGTGGGAGATTTTCTGACGAATGAACAGGTGACACCGTATTATGATTCCCTGCAGGACAATATCATGAAGGGACATGCCCTTTCCTCCGTTTTTGGTGCGAAGACGCCGAATTCTGAGTGGGAGTATATGACCGGAAATTCCATGGCATTTCTGCCGAGTGGTTCTGTCGTGTATCAGCAGTATATCAGTGACACACCGACATCCATTGTCTCGAATCTGAAAAATATCGGTTATACCTGTGTGGCAATGCATCCGTACTATGAGACCGGATGGAGCCGCAACGCGGTGTATCCGGATCTCGGGTTTGACGAGACGCATTTTATCGACGATTTTGACCAGACCAAACTGTCTGCGGAAATATATTACCGATCAGGAGCTTTACGAGAGCATTGTAGAGCGGTATGAGAGCAAAAAGTCGAATGAAGACCTGTTTATCATGAGTATTTCCATGCAGAACCATGGTGGTTACACGGAAAAAATACCCGAATTTTTAATGAGCAGATCCGGACACTCGGAGCAAGTTATTCCGATGCGAATCAGTATCTGTCGTTGCTTCATGAGAGCGATAAGGCGCTGGAATATCTCATCAGCTATTTCCAGAACGTGGATGATCCGGTGGAGATCGTCTTTTTCGGCGATCATCAGCCGAGTCTGAACACGAATTTTTACAAAGGGCTGAACGGAAAAGGTTTGTCGGGGCTGACAGAGGATGAACTGGAGAATCTTTATACTGTGCCGTTCTTCATCTGGACGAACTATGAGACAGAGACAGAGGAAGTTCCGATCACAAGCCTGAATTACCTCTCCACCATGGCGCTGGAGCGCGCCGGGATCGCACTTCCGTCTTACAATCAGTTTTTGGCTGATATGCAGCAGACGATTCCTGCAATTAATTCGAGGGGATACTATTCTGTTTCCAGTGGCTGTTTTAAGCATGAAGAGGCGGAGGGAGAAGAGGCTGAGTGGATCGATCGGTATCAGATTTTGCAGTATAACAATATGTTCGACAAAAAGAAGCAGAGTAAGGTTTTCTTTCCATATTTGAAGGAATAAAACCATAGCTTATGTATGGCGAAACTCAATTTAGGTAATGTAGATTATGAAAAAGCAAAGCAGTCGTATTTCTTATCTGATAAATCAGAACGAAACACGATTGCTGCTTTCTAAGAACCGGCGGCTCCCTAGTGTTTTCTTATGCACCTGTTGCTTTTTCATAATTAAATTTACTTTATAGGGGAGTTTCGCTATAAAGCTGATAGGTGGTATACTGGGAAAGAAAAGATGATGGTGGGCAATTGCGAAAATTTTCGTAATATTCATAACGTAAAATTGAGTTTCACAAACACCTAAAAGACGATAGACAGGTAAGGAGATACAGAAGAATGGAAATGGTAACACTTGGAAAGACCGGGATTACGGTCAATAAGAATGGATTCGGAGCGCTCCCGATACAGAGGATCAGCATAGATGATGCAGTTGCGCTTGCGAGAAGGGCATATGAAGCGGGCATGACTTTTTTTGATACAGCAAGATTTTATACGGACAGCGAGGAAAAATTAGGCGAAGCTTTCGACGGAATGAGAGAGAAAGTCTGCATCGCCACAAAAACGGCTGCCCAGAATGCGGAGGACTTCTGGAAAGATTTAGAGGTTTCCCTGCATAATTTAAGAACGGACTACATTGATATTTATCAGTTTCACAATCCTTCGTTCTGCCCGAAGCCGGGAGATGGCACAGGATTGTATGAAGCGATGTTAGAGGCAAAAGCGCAGGGAAAATACGCCACATCGGAATTACAAACCACAGACTTGCAGTGGCAAACGAAGCAATTGATTCCGGTCTGTATGAGACATTACAGTTTCCATTCTGCTATCTTGCGACAGAAAAAGATCTGGAACTTGTGAAAAAGTGCAAAGAAGCGGATATGGGCTTTATCGCGATGAAGGCACTTTCCGGTGGACTGATCAATAATTCTGCCGCAGCTTATGCTTTTGAGGCGCAGTATGACAATGTGCTCCCTATCTGGGGTGTGCAGAGAAAGTCAGAGTTAGAGGAATTTATTTCCTATATCGATAATCCACCGGTGATGAATGATGAGATCAAAGCACTGATCGAGCATGACAGAAAAGAGTTAAGCGGAGAATTCTGTCGTGGCTGTGGCTACTGCATGCCATGTCCGGCAGGAATCGAGATCAATAACTGTGCGAGAATGTCACTCATGCTGCGCCGCGCACCATCGGATGCACAGCTCACACCGGAAATGCAGGAGAAAATGAAGAAGATTGAGAATTGCCTACATTGTAACCAGTGTAAGAGCAAATGTCCGTATGGACTTGATACACCAACTTTGTTGCAGAAAAATTATGAGGACTACAAGCGCGTGCTTGCCGGGGAAGTGAGCGTGAGATAAAAAATCCGTAATTGTAAGCTATGGCTTCATTTTTTCAACATAATAATCGTGTGAAAAGTGAAAGTTTCCTCATCATAGTACATCTGCATATTTCCGTTATAGTTATGAACAATTTTTTCTATGCTCTTAATACCAAAGCCATGTGCCTGTGGGTCAGGTTTGGAAGAAACAAGTTCCCCATTTGGAGAGAACGGATTGCAGGCACATGAGTTAATGATTGTAATAATGATAAATGGTGTATGTTCTCTTTGGGTGGCAGAGATTTCAATATAGGAATCTTTGATGCGTTGTGACGCTTCCACCGCATTATCCAGCAGGTTACAGAATAGGGAAGTAACATCTGAATCCGAGAGGAAAGCAGTGGTATTACTGCGGATATCTGCGTGAAATGCAATATGCAGATCATTACACACTTTTTTATAGCGGCATAAAATATTATTTAATATTTTGTGATCACATATCTTAGAAAATTCCAATAAATCAGAGGACTGCATTAGTTGATCAATGTAAGCTTTGATTTTTTCATTCTGGTTATCTTCATTTAACAGTGCAATGGATTGAAGATGCTTTTTCATATCATGAATTAAAATACGCTGATTTTCATTTTGGGCAATGAGCATTTTATAATATTCAGCAGAATCATGTTCTTTTTGTAATTGTATCTGCATTTCTGTAAATTCAAGATGTTTTTTTCTGGTTGTATTGATTCAAACCGAAAATTAACAGATTAACAATCAGAAGGAAAAAAGAACTTGATGGTAATCAGACGGTTTTGGTGGCTGTCATTGATGGAGAATCACAGACTGCGAAGAGAATCAATACAATTATCTGGGCAATAAATGGAATCAGAATTGTAAAAAAACAGATTTATCATACTGTAAAAAGGTTTTTGACGTTTCTTTAACCATAACAGAAGTGCCGACATTACAGCAAAAAGAGAGTTTTGCTGATAACGGCAAAAAAGAAGCTTTAAATGAAAATCAGCAGCACGCAGGTTTGCAGAAGTCAAAAAAATGTAGAGAGTATACAAAAAAGGGCGTAATACCATTTGGTTTGGTAGAATAACGTAAGATAGAGGAAACAAACCGTGATGTACAATATACAATTAAGTAGAAAAAATATTATGTAAACTAAATAAAAAGAGAATAAAAAATCCCAAAGACAAGTAAACGAAACGGATTTTTGTACTGTATTTTGGAACAAACAGGATAGATACATAATTCCAGAATACAATTCCCTCTATCAAAAACTAAAAAATAACATATCATTTCATCCATGGATATTACCTCATACTTTCCAGATAAAGCAGATAAGCATCTTTAAAAGTGCGGTATTTACGCCGCGTCAAATAAGCAGTGAGCTGATTCGTTAAGTGAATCAGTGTGTGGTCAAAGTCTGTTATATGCCCAAGATTTATAATAAAAAAACAGCTTTTTGGGAGTGTATCCAGCCAATACGCCAAACCTTTTTTTTGGTGTGTTTTGGTTTCCACCGGTATCAAAAGGGTGGATGTATGATAGAGGTTGACCGCATCCTGCATATTGCGGAAAAACGTCGCTGTTCCAAAAAGCGCATAGCCTCATCTAAATATTCAGAGTAAGATGTGACAATAAAAATGATCACAGCAGGGTTACTTTTCTTTAACTGTTTCCTACATAAATGCCATTCAGGTCTTATAAAACCTGCATTTTTATGTCAATTTTTATGTTTTATATGCTGTTATTTTATGTTATTGTGTGTTATAATAAGCATTGGAGTGGTGCTTATGAATCTACATATAACAAAATCCAAAAATGCAGAATCCTTTTATATTGCAAAATCTTATACCAAAGCCAATGGCAAAACATCCTCTGTCATTGTCCGTAAACTCGGCACTTTGAACCAGCTCATTGTCGAACATGGACCAACCAGGGACGACGTTCTTGCATGGGCAAAAAATGAAGTTAAGCTTGAAACCGAAAAATATAAAAAAGATCAGCAGACAAAAGCTGTCCAGATAACCTTCCATTCTGATCATAAGTTAGATTATGGCCAGCAGGTTCTCTACCGTGGCGGTTATCTTTTCCCACAGACTTTTTATTACCGCCTCAAGCTTGATAATATCTGCCGGAAACTCCGCGATAAATATAAATTTAAGTATGATATCAACGCGATCCTATCTGATCTCATCTATGTCAGGATCTTAGAACCTGCCAGTAAACGGTCTTCCTATAAAACAGCTTCTGAATTTCTGGAAAAACCATCCTACCAGCTGCATGACATCTACCGGGCACTCGACGTTCTTGGAAATGAATGTGATTTTATCCAGTCGGAAGTTTATAAAAACAGTCATCTTCTCGGAAAGCGAAACGATGCTATCCTGTATTATGACTGTACAAACTATTTCTTTGAGATTGAGCAGGAAGATGGGGACAGAAAATACGGCAAAGGCAAAGAACACCGTCCTAACCCGATCATCCAGATGGGGATGTTTATGGACGGTGATGGGATACCTCTTGCTTTTTCACTTTTCCCCGGAAACGCAAATGAACAGACTTCCCTGAAACCGCTGGAAGGAAAAGTCCTCCAGGACTTTGGCTGTACAAAATTTATTTACTGCAGTGATGCCGGACTTGGTTCCGAAGCCATCAAAAAGATAAACCATGCCGGTGAACGTGCTTTTATTGTCACCCAGTCCATTAAAAGCTGAATAAAGATGATAAAAAATGGGCTCTGGACAAGACCGGCTTCAAACGCGTATCAGATGATATGCCTGTTGAACTTTCAGAAATCCCGGAAGACGATAACGGATTGTATTATAAGGATGAGCCTTATACACCCCACACGCTGCACCAGCGTCTGATCGTAACCTATTCGCCTAAATTTGCAAGATATCAAAAAACAATACGTGATCTTCAGGTTGAACGTGCCAAAAAAATGCTGCAGTCAGGAAACATAAAAAAAGAACGGAGAAATCCAAACGATCCGGCACGTTTCATAGGAAAGACAGCCGTAACGGAAGACGGTGAAGCCGCAGACATCCGCCATTATCTGGACACAGACAAAATCGAAGATGAAGCACTTTATGATGGAATGTATGCAGTTACTACTGATCTGTTGGATGATGATGTAAAAGACATCCTAAAAGTCAGTGAAGGGCGTTGGGAAATTGAAGAATGTTTCCGCATCATGAAAACGGATTTTGAAGCAAGACCTGTATTTGTCCATGCTGACGCACGCATAAGAGCACATTTTCTCATCTGTTTTCTTTCCCTGGTGATATACCGGTATCTTGAAAAAGATCTGGGACAGGATTTTACCTGCGAGATGATCCTGGATAAGTTGAAGTCCATGAATTTCGCAAATATACAGGATCAGGGATTTATCCCACTTTATACACGCGATAGACTGACAGATTCCTTACATAAGATCTGTGGTTTTGATACAGATTTCAAATTTATCACCAAAAGCCAGATGAAAACCATCCAGAAAAAAAAAGTAAAGGAAGGGAATAAAATACTATAGTTTAAAACAACAGTCAAAATCGCTACAACGCCTATATTTTCTGGCGTTGCGCCGATTTTATTTTTTGCACATTATATCGGGAAAGATGATATTTTGCAAAAGCAGTGCATGAAAAGACCAAAATGGAGCGAAATATGTCGTTTCAATCCGGAACTATCGCTTTTATCTGCATAACAATTTAAAATCATATTGTGAAATTCAATGACAAAAAAATAAAGAGAGGAGAAGCACAATATGAAAAACAAGATATTAAATGTAATATTAATAGGTTATATAATAGTACTTATATGGTTGTTATTAGTACCAAATGTTTTTAGGGGAGAACAAACATGGTATAGTAATGTATTTTCATATCAGCATTTTGTAGATTCTAATTTAATTCCATTCAGAACAATAATAATGTATATTTATTGCTTAAAGAATGGAAATATAAACATAGATATACCAATAAAAAATGTATTGGCAAATTTTTTCATGTTTATGCCAATTACAATTTTAATAAAAATAAAGATCCCTCGGTTGACTTTAAAAAAAGATTTTATTATATATTATCTGTTTTAATCTTGTAATAGAAATATTGCAGTTTTTAACTTTGCAAGGATCATTTGATGTAGATGATATCTTATTACGTTTATTTGGTGCATGGATTTCATATGCCGTTTATAGTAGTTTTCGCAGAAAAACATTTAAATAATTTTTAAGAAAATAGGCGGCAGTATCAAGAAATAAGCTTTAAGAGTAGCATAAAAATTTTTGCCGCAAGCACAATGGTCTGCTATGTTGATGCTTTGCCAACATATGGGGCAATGGCATCTAGTGTAAAAAGGAGATTTATGAAAAAGAAAGTGCTTATAAAATGGATCATTGGCTGTGGCATGCTCTGCATGATGTTACTTGTATTATGGAAAAGGACGCATATAAATTATGATGAGTATTCAGATAAAACTTCTGATATGCAACATGAAGAGGTAGAAGAAATCAAATTTCGGATTATATCAATGAAAAAGTGAGTGACGGCCTGGTGTTTGATGCAGAGGTTCTAATTGGAGAAAATTTTGATCCTGATAATTTTTATGTGAGTACGGCAAGGATTATGAAACCGGATGAAGAAAATGGAATACGTTATCTGTATATGAAATGTTTTTTTTTTATTTGATATAGGGGATGACAAGGTAAAATTTGCACCAATTGACAACATTAAAGAATGCATCAAAACAAAATATGGAAAAACGTTAGATGAGAACTGTATTACTGTAAAAAAAATGGTATTGGGTGTCTATCCATTCGCAACTGATAAGGAGAAAAATGCAGTTGTTCCGGTCTGGATATGTTTTTTAGAGCGAAAAACAAAAGGCAGTGAGTATGTAGAAAAATTATATGTTCCGATTAATGCGATTACAGGAGAGGAATTTTACGATATGGAGGGGTAATGTGAAGTCATATTTGAAAATGGATTTTTATCGTATGTTAACATCGAAGTATTTTGGAATTGGAATATTAGGTGTTGTTGGTGTATATGGACTTTCACTGATGCAGTTAAAAAGTCAGGATGTATATTTGCTAAATTATTACATTAAATTCTATAGTACATATATGGTTTTGCTGATATTTGGCGCTGTTGCATATTCTAATGCCATGATGGAGGATTTGGAGTATAAAAACTACTATTTGCAGATACAAAAGGGAAGTTTTAGAAAATATATTTGGTCTAAAGTAATTACGGCATTTATCTCAGCTGTTATCGTGATGGTACTTGGAACATCCATTTTTTGCTTAATGGCTCATTTTAAAATGCCGCTCTTGTCCCCGGATAATGATATGCTGGAATATCTTGCTGATGGTGATTATCTGAGTCAGCTTATTACGCCAGAAACAATATTTTGGTATCTGATAGCGGATGCGGCAATGACAGGGCTAATGGCTGGCATTTTTTCTGTATTCGCTATGTGGTTGTCTTTATTCGTAAAAAAATCAAATGTTTACAGTTATGGTTCCTATAGTAGGGTTTTACTTTTTGTCAATTATTTTACAAGAATATTTGGAGAGAATGATTATTTTAAGTTGAATGTGATCTATATATCAAATGGAAAAATATTTGAAAAATCCTTTAGTTGTTTTTTGCTATGCACTGTTCGTCGCAGTTGCAATTGCAAAGCAATAACAGGAAAGTTAATATATAGTAAAATGCAAAATGATATATGGGGTGACAGGAATGTGGGGGAGCAAATAAATTAGGTATTATAAAATATAGAATAAAAATGTAAAATATATTTTTTGATTGCCATTATCTGGTTGTTTATAGTGGATGTATATTTGGCTGATTACAGATCAATGGCAATGACATTAGGGTTAAAAAGATAGTTTTGCAATATTGCCACATGTCCAGAATGATTTTTATTTTAACAAAATTATGTTGCTTGGTGGCATGATTTTTTTTTTTGCAGATATTCCCTTTATGTCGGAGAAGAACTTTATGTAGTGCTTAAGATTGGAAAAGAAAAGTGGTCACAGATTAATTGCTGTTATATCGTCTTGAGTGGTGTATTACTAAGCACATTGCTTACGGTGCTTAGCTTGTTGACAATTTTACCTGCAATTAGTTTAAAAAATGAATGGGGAACATTGTATCAGACATTTGCTTTTTCAGGAACGGCAGGTTGTGTGCTTATAAATGCAAGTGCAATGAGTTATTATTCACCCTATGCGTTAATGCTGAATATTTTTCTGATTGATGCGTTAACCTTTGCATTCATGGGAATCTTTGCTATATACATTGAGTTTATTTGTGTCAAAAATATGGTCATATGTCATTGTTGTTGTTTTAATTTTTTTGCAATCTGTTTTTGGAAAAATGGGGTTAGTGTTGGATAATTTCCTGCCGTTTTCATGGATATCTGCTTCGCATTGGAGATTTGGATATGACAGGCACAGACCGGACCTTATTTACATTTACACGGCGTTTTGTATGTTATTATTTCTACTGGCTGTAATCAGTGAATGGAAAATAAAAAAGAATGGACTGGGTGAGTAAGGAGGAACATAGATGACAGATGATGTTGTAATACAAGTTAATAATGTGTCAAAGAAATTTAAATCGCAAGTTGTGCTCAAAGATATCACATTGCAATGCAGAAAAGGCAGGATTTATGGATTTGTAGGATACAATGGATCTGGGAAAACAGTTCTTTTTAAATGTATATGTGGGTTACTTTATGTAGATGAAGGAGAGATCAGAGTCAACGGAGAAAAAATTGGACGTGAAATGATAAAAAACGCAGGGATTATTATTGAAGAACCGGCATTCCTTGGAAATGAATCCGGAAGGAAAAATCTTGAGCTATTGTATATGTTAAGGCATAAACGCGATAAAAAAAGGATTGCAGATGTTATGCAGATGCTCGGATTAAATTCAGAATCTAAAAAGACAGTGAGACAGTATTCGTTGGGAATGAGACAAAGGCTTGCATTAGCCCAGGCATTAATGGAAGATCCGGATATATTGATTTTGGATGAGCCAATGAATGGACTGGATAGGGATGGAGTAAACGAAATACGTCAGCTATTATTGAAGCTGAAAGAACAGGGAAAAAAACAATACTACTTGCAAGTCATAACAAAGAAGACATAGAGGTTTTATGCGATGAAGTATTTGAAATGGAACATGGAAAACTGCAGCAAATTCGGTGATTAATAATGAAAAAAAAGATACTATGTATATTCATAATAATTCTGACCATTTTAGCAGGATGTGCTAAAGAGGAAAAAATCCAATATAGAAGTGTCTGATGATGAAGTTGGCATAGAGACAATGGAGGGCATGAATTATTTAGTGGCGGGCAATGATTATGGATTTTATTTTGATGTATATTCAAAATCAGGAGATAAAAAAATAATGATTCAAAAATTTCTGTAAATAATGGCAACGATAATTTGTACTTTATGATTGAAAATGCCGGGGAGGACAGGCAGATTGCAGTACAAATTTTTATTGATTATATCCAGGTGCCGATGATAATTGAGGGAGAAACGTATCAGACATTTTTTGTGGATGCTGATAAAAGTTTTTCAAAAGAATTTTGCTTTCAAATAGCGGAAACTCTGGATGAGAGTGTTGATCATAAAATTATGGCTGCAATGACAGTATATTCTGATAAGCATGTGAAAGATTCAGAACTTGAATATACTACGAATGGATATTCTATAGCACTTGATGCAGTTTTAGATATAGCAGGAAATACAGACCAATTCATTATGAATAAACTTTACAATTACGAGAATCCCGGGAATCATATAAAGATATGTGGTATGGAGTGCTGATAAATACTGAATTACAGGATTTCAAAAGGAGAGTACCCGACAAAGAAATAGTTGCACAAAAAAATGAAAGAAAGGACTTTGTGTATCATGTTGGCGGATATGATGATTGTACAGAAGCACTGGTTATTTTATGCATGGGTATGGAACAAGTTGATGTTAATCAACAAAATATATGCTTTTCAAGCTGGAAAAAGGAAAGATACAAGATGGATTAGTAACAATTACAATGCCGGATGAGCAAGGGTGCTACGATTTGACAGGATGGATTATTAAGAATCCATTTTCAGAAGAAAAAACAGAAATCAATTCAGTGAGTGATACGTGGAGATTTACAATCAATGTGACATAATTAACTACACTAAAAAATTATCCAGACCTTTGGTCTGGATAATTTTTCGTTAGAGAGTTTTCTCAAACAAAAAATAATACATAATCAAATGAATTCATTGAAGAAGCATAATATTTTTCGTATAATCAAAGATACATTAGGGATACATTTTTGGCAAGTATTGGAACTGGAGGCATATTATAAATGCTAAATATTTATTTTGGTGAAATGGAAGAAGCAATTTATAATCCGGCTGTTTATTTTAAAAATACTTATCAGGATAGTTGGATTACAAACGAGCGTTCAAAAGCGATGATAATCAAGTGTTTAATGCGTCAACATGTGGGGATAATTGCGCAAAATGGCTCTTAAAAATGGGGAAGAAAAAGATATCACAATTAATTTAAGACATTTGATGGATTTTGGTGAAAATGAGTTTACCATTCATATTTTAAATACAGATGAGATCGTTCATAATATGGAAGAGCTTGTTATGATCGCAGGGATGTTTGTACGATAGGAGGATAACCATGAAAAAGACAACTGTAGTTTTTGATTTAGACGGAACATTATTAGATACGTTACAGGATCTTGCAAATGCAGTCAATTATGCATTGGAAAAGCAGGGAATGCCAAAGCGTACATTAGAGGAAGTGCGTCAATTTGTAGGAAATGGCGTGCGCCTGCTAATGATCCGGGCGGTGCCGGATGGGGAGAGAAATCCATTATTTGAGGAAACCTTTGCGCTTTTTAAAGACTATTATGGCAAACATTGCAATGATAATACAAAGCCGTATGCAGGCGTTGTAGAACTGATCGAGACTTTAAAGGAAAAAGGATATGCAGTCGCAATCGTATCGAATAAGATTGATTTTGCGTCAAAGAATTAAACGACCTTTATTTTAAAGGAATCGTTCCTGTAGCAATCGGTGAAAAAGAGGGCATCCGCAGAAAACCGGCTCCGGATACTGTATATGAGGCATTGAAAGAATTAGGAAAAACGAAAGAAGAAGCGGTTTACGTCGGTGATTCTGACGTTGATATTGAGACAGCGAAAAATGCCGGTATGCCTTGTGTCTCGGTTCTCTGGGGATTCCGTGACAAAGAGTTTTTAGCAGAGCACGGAGCAGAATACTACGCTGAGACGGCAGAGGATGTACTAAGATAGATAAAAGAGATGAAATAGCATCAGGGCAATTCTGTACGCAAACGTTAGAGTAAAAATCACCCGGCAATTGCAAGATATATCCCCCCGGGGAGCTTGCAGGACCGGACATTCCTAAAGTAAAATAGTCGGCATGGAGATGATAGCACCCCTGACAGGTGGCAGATCTTACAAAAAAGAAAACGGAGATTAGGAATGAAAAAGAGAATTTTTGCGATGCTGATGGCAGCAGCAATGATGCTTTCCATGGCAGCCTGCGGAAACGGCGCAGAAGAAAAGAAAACAGAAAATTCCGCTGGAACCGAAGCACAGGCAGCGGACGGAGCTTCGGCACTTGTATATGGAAGTAATGATTACACGCGTATCAATCCGGCAATGGATGAGCATGGTGAGATCAATATTCTGATTTTCAGCGGACTGACATCACATGATGGTGAGAATCAGGTTGCTCCGGGCTTGCAAAGAGCTGGGACTACGATGAAGATACTTTAACTTATACATTCCATTTAGAGGAGAATGTAAAGTGGCATGATGGGGAACCATTTACAGCAGATGATGTAAAATTCACGATCGAAGCAATCATGGATCCGGAAAACGGTTCTGAGAATGCACCAAACTACGAAGACGTAACAGCCATTGACGTGATCGACGATCATACGATCGCATTCACACTTTCAGCGCCGAACGTAGCTTTTCTTGACTATATGACAATGGCAATTCTGCCAAAGCATCTGCTGGATGGCGAAGATATGCAGGAGTCGGATTTCTTCCGCCATCCGATTGGTACCGGTCCATACAAATTAGACAGCTGGGATGCGGGACAGGCGATCACACTTGTGAAGAATGAGGATTATTTCAAGGGTGCACCAAATATCGACAAGATCATTTTTAAGATCGTACCGGATGATAATGCAAAAGCGATCCAGATGCAGTCCGGAGAACTGGATCTTGCATTGCTGACACCAAAGGATGCGAAGACCTTTGCAGACCAGGACGGTTACACATGCTATGATATGAAGACATCGGATTACCGCGGAATCCTTTACAATTTTAATAATGATTACTGGACAGCCAATAAAGACATTATCCCTGCCATCAATTATGCAATTGACAGACAGGCGATCATTGATGCGGTTCTCCTCGGACAGGGAATGACTGCATACGGACCATTGCAGCGTAATATTTATAACAATGAGAATGTAGAACATTATGATTACGATCCGGAAAAATCAAAAGAAATCATGGAGTCTGTCGGATGTACGATGGGTGAAGACGGATTCTACTACAGAGACGGCGAAAAGATCGGTTTCGTTATAAGTGTCGGAGCAGGTGACCAGGTAAGACTCGATATCGCCCAGGCAGCAGCACAGCAGTTAAAAGAAGTTGGTATTGACTGTACGGTAGAAGTTCCGACAGAGGTTGACTGGGGCGGACAGATGGCGTATCTGATCGGCTGGGGAAGTCCTTTTGATGCAGATGACCATACTTACAAAGTATTCGGTACAGATAAGGGCGCTAACTACAGTTCTTATTCCAATGCACTGGTAGACCAGTATCTGATTGAGGCAAGAGAGTCTGCAGATCCTGCGGTGCGTGCAGAGGCATATGACAAGTTTCAGGAAGAACTGGCAGAAGATCCGGCCTATGCATTCATCTGTTATATTGATGCAAATTATGTGGCAAATTCTTCTATTCAGGGAATCTCAGCAGACACTGTTATGGGACATCACGGTGTCGGAATTTTTTCTGGAATGTTGCAGACTGGACGATCGGGAACTAGGAAATAACTGCCGGAGGCAGCAGAAGGAATTCACTATGGAAGAACAGAGCAGAACATATATATTGGAAGCTTCAGATTTATCGGTCAGTTTTGAAACGGACGCCGGTGAAGTACAGGCAGTCAGAGATGTAAGCCTCTCCCTGAAAGAGGAGAGGTTCTTGCGATTGTGGGAGAGTCTGGCTGTGGGAAAAGCGTCCTGTGTAAAAGTCTGATGAAAATGCTTCCGGAGAATGCCAGAATAAAATCAGGAAAAATTCTGGCAAATGGAATCGATATTACCGGGTACAAAAAGAGCGTGACATGGCGAAATTGCGTGGAACGCTTTTTCCATGGTATTTCAGGATCCGATGACAGCATTAAATCCGACGATGACAATTGGCAGACAGATAGAAGAAGCAATTAAAATACACAATCCTCATATAAAGCGTGATGCATTAGAAAAGCGTGTCATAGAGCTGATGGGATTAGTCGGTATCGATCAGGCAGACGAGCGGAGGGATTTATACCCGTATCATTTTTCGGGCGGCATGAGACAGCGCAGTGTGTTAGCAATCGCACTGGCAGGAAATCCGTCTATCCTGATCGCAGATGAGCCGACGACAGCGTTAGATGTGACGATACAGGCACAGATTTTGGATCTATTCCGCGATATCCAGAAGAAAATGCATACCTCAACTATTTTTGTGACGCATGATCTGGGCGTTGTCGCAAGAGTTGCTGACCGGGTGGCTGTCATGTATGCAGGGAAAATCGTGGAACTTGGAACGGCAGAGGACATTTTTTATGATGCAAGGCATCCATATACATGGGGGCTTATGCAGGCACTTCCGGCGTATGCAAAAGGGAAAGAGATGCTGCATGCGATCCCGGGAATGCCGCCGGTATTGATCGATCCTCCCAGGGGGGGATGCGTTTGCATGCAGAAATGAATATGCACTTGCAATTGATTATGAAAAAGAACCGCCAATGTTTAAAATATCGGATACACACTACGCGGCAACCTGGCTGCTGGATGAGAGGGCACCTGAAATAAAACCGCCTTCGCCCGTATGCAGTTCCTTTTTGGCAGAAGGAGATCAGAGAGAAGGATGTGAAGGAACAGCGGAGCGTAAAAAGACTTCTGTGGTGGAAGAATGTCAGAATGATGCAGAAAACAGGGAGACTTTAGTGGCTGTAAATCATCTCACGAAAAGTTTTTCCATTGGAAAAAAGAAATGTGCATAAAGCTGTAGATGATGTGAGTTTCCGGATTTATAAGGGAGAAGTTTTTGGACTGGTAGGTGAATCCGGTTCAGGAAAATCCACTGTGGCAAAATGCGTGATGAATTTATGTAAACCAGATGGCGGAGAGATTTTATATAAGGAAATTGATACCTGCCGCAGTAAGGAGTTCCGGAAAAATAAAAAAATGCTTCAATGTGAGCGGCAGATTATTTTCAGGACTCTACTTCCAGTTTAAATCCGAGAATGAAAGTGAAGGATATTCTGTCAGAGCCCTTCCGGATACAGCACATCACACCGAAAAGAAGGACACTTTCAGCGGAGGCAGCATTTCAGCTGACGTATGTTGGATTGGATAATTCCTATCTGGAAAAATATCCTTCGGAGCTCTCAGGCGGACAAAGGCAGCGTGTTGCAATTGCGCGTGCAGTAGCGATGGAACCGGAACTGCTGGTCGCAGATGAACCGATCGCATCCTTAGATGTATCCATTCAGGCACAGATCGTGAATCTGTTCCGGCATTTGCAGAAGGAGCACGGGTTTTCGTTTCTGTTTATTGCACACGATCTTTCCATGGTACGGTTTTTGTGTGACCGGGTGGGCGTGATGCATGATGGGAAATTGGTGGAAACAGGAAGAGTGGAGGATATTTTCAGACATCCGAAGCACCCATATACGAAGGCTTTGATCGAGTCCATCCCAATTCCGGATCCACACAGGGAGCGGCAAAGAGCAAGAGAGAAAGAACATGAGTAAAAAAGAGATCGGTATCTATATTTTAAAAAAAATATTGCTGTTTCTGGCAAGCATTTTTTTGTTGTCAGTGATCGTATTTTATATCTCCAGACTGGCACCGGGAGATCCGCTTGTCTCTTACTATGGGGAAAGAGTGGAAAAAATGAGTCCCGAGGAACATGACTGGGCGATGGAGAAGCTGGGACTGAACGAGTCTGTTTCTGTTCAGTATGTAAAATGGCTTTCGAATGCATTTCATGGAGAATTCGGCATCTCCTATAAATACAAAATGGATGTGCTGGAAGTGATTTCCGGAAGAGTCGGAAATACAATGCTTGCTGGGCGGGATAGGCTTTGTGCTTATTTTTACACTGGCGTTGTTATTGGGAATTTTGTGTGCATGGCACGAAGAAAAATGGCTGGATAAAATCATATGCCAGGTCGGAACGGTCACAAGCTGTATACCGGAGTTCTGGTTTTCGCTGGTACTGATCCTTTTCTTTGCAGTTGAGCTTCATATATTGCCAAGCTCCGGTGCCTATACGATCGGAAAAGAGAAGGATATTGCGGACAGGATACAGCATCTCATATTGCCGGTCACAGTTGTAGTGCTGGGACACCTATGGTACTACGCTTATATGATCCGCAATACGATTTTAGAGGAAGTGCGGGCAGATTATGTGCTGCTGGCGAAATCGAAGGGACTTACAAAAAAAGCATTCTTTTCCGCCATTGCCTCCGTAACATTATTCCAGAGCTATCTGAGCATTATGGCGATCTCGGTGCCTCATATTTTAGGAGGAACCTATATTGTTGAGACGGTATTCTCTTATCCGGGGCTTGGAACACTGGCTTATGAGAGTGCCAGATATCATGATTATAATTTACTGATGGTTTTGTGTATTCTTACAGGTATTGTCGTGGTTGTCTGCAACATGATCGCCCAGACGATAAATGAGAGGATCGATCCGAGAATACGTCAGTGACAGAAAATCGGAACCGATGATGGATACAGATTTTCAGATTGTGGGAATTAGAAATACAGAGGATCAGACTGTTAGCAGGCATAAAAAATGGTATCAGGGAAAACCGCTGATATCAGCAGCTGCTGCTTGCGGTCATCCTGTCAGGCTGCCTGTGCTGTCATCTGATCATGACAAAAGATCCCGGTTATATGGATCTGGCACATTACAATGAGGCACCAGGAGGAGAGAGTTTCTCTTTGGGACAGATACGATGGGGAGAGATATTTTTTCCATGATCTGGTATGGGGGACGGATATCACTATTGATCGGAGCACTTGCAACGCTTATCTCTACGGTACTTGCAATTGTCTTTGGTGCAGTCAGCGGATGTGCACCAGAATGGTGGATTCACTGCTCATGCGCTTTACAGAGATTTTCTTAAGTATCCCGAATCTGCTGCTGGTCATTTTATTGCAGGCAGTCTTAGGAAAAGCCAGCATTTTCAGTATTTCATTTATTATCGGGATCACAAGCTGGCCAAGTATTGCCAAAGTGGTGCGCACGGAAGTAAAACAGATCCGAAACAGCGGGTATGTCATCGCAGCAAGATGTATGGGAGGAAGCTTCCGGCATGTCTTGTGGAAACACCTGACTCCCAATTTTGCTTCATCGATCATGTTTATGGTTGTCATGAATATCAGAAGTGCGATCATTGCAGAGTCAACCTTGAGCTTCATGGGAATCGGGCTGCCATTAGAGCAGATTTCGTGGGAAGCATGCTTTCAAATGCAGACAAAGCACTGATGACAAAGTCATGGTGGATCATTCTCATACCGGGTCTTTTTCTTACAGCCACGCTCATGTGCATGACAAATCTTGGAAATTATTTGAGAAAAGCTGTCAACCGGAAGGAAAGTTATCTGTAATTGTGTCAGTACATACATGACTTTACAGTTGACAAGACAGTTGTAAAGTGATACTTTAAACAAGAATCTTAAAACCATGGTAATGAGAAATTTTGTCGTGATAAGGCAGGAAAATCTGAGAAAAGAGTGGATGATGGAATGGAAGTAATGCCTCACTTAAAACTGCGCGATGACCTCGGCATTCCGTATGCGATCCTTCCTGGAGACCCGGCAAGGGTGGAGCGGATCGCTGAACAGTTAGAGGACGTGGAGGAGTTAGAATTTAACAGGAATATAAAAGCATTGCAGGAACTTACAAGGGAATCCGCGTGCTTGCAGTTTCTACGGGGATCGGCGGTCCTTCGACCGGGATTGCTGTGGAAGAGCTGGCGCGTATCGGCGTGACGCATGCGATCCGTATCGGAAGCTGCGGTGCATTACAAAAAAGAGATCAGATTAGGGGATCTGATCTTAGTGCAGGGGTGCGGTGAGAGATGAAGGAACTTCCAGAACGTACATAGATTCCATTTATCCGGCAATCCCGGATTTTGAACTGATGAATGCCTGTGTAGAGGCAGCAGAGGAGGAGCAGATTCCGGCGCATGTCGGAATGGCACGGAGTCATGACAGTTTTTACACGGACAGAGAGGACGAGATCGATGCACTGTGGGCCGGCAGAGGAGTGCTTGGCTGTGATATGGAGACGGCGGCGTTGTTTGTGATCGGAAGACTCCGTGGTGTGAAGACAGCCTCAATCTTAAATACCGTAGTGGAATATGAGGACAGCTTAGAGGACAACATTAACAGTTACACAGACGGTGAGAATGCAACCGCTCAGGGTGAAAAAACGAGATTCATGTAGCGCTGGAAGCGTTACGCCGATGTGTGAAATAAAGCACGAATCATCACAAAGCCAGCGATAATGGCGTTACTTTGATGATTACCTGCTGATTGTAAAAGAGAGGAAAAACGTTATGAAGAACATTTTTAAAACAAAGTTAAACACAGCAAGTCTGGTATTGATCCCGGCATGTATCGGTATCAATTACCTCGGAAAATTATTTGCATCCGTATTAAAACTTCCGTTATGGTTAGATTCCATCGGAACCTGTATCGGTGGCGCACTCGGCGGACCGATCATTGGTGCGATCTGTGGAGCAGCCAACAACCTGATCTATGGTTTTACAACCGGTGATTCCATTACATTAGTGTATGCCCTCACAAGTCTTGGCATCGGTCTTGTCGTTGGTATTATGGCGCGTCTCGGCAAAATGGAAAAAATCAGCGGTGCGTTACTGACTTCTTTAGCCGGCGGTCTTGCAGCAGTATTGATCTCCACTCCGTTAAACGTTATTTTCTGGGGAGGTACAACAGGAAATGTCTGGGGCGATGCAGTATTCGCAGCAACACACAGGCAGCAAAATCTCCCGGTTGTATTAGGTTCTTTCTTGGATGAAGTTGTTGTGGATGTTCCGGATAAGATCATTACGGTATTGATCGTGTTTGCGATTTTAAAAGGACTTCCGAAAAAACTTACTGCTCTTTATGATGTGAACGACAGTGTGGAGAGCTTAGACTAAGAAGTGAAAATATATTCTGATGGAGTGATTTAGATGAAAAGTATCAGCCTTTATGTGGATAAAGATACCTATTTGACCAGAATGCATCCTTTTACGAAACTGTGTTATATACTGACAGCGGTCGCTGCATCGCTGATCACAGGGAAGTTATGGGCATTCGCTATATTCATTGGAATCAGTCTTGTAATGCTTATCAGTGGAAAAATCATGAAAAAGGTTTTTCCACTGATTGCTTTTTTCATTTACAATTCTGATCACCATATTTTTGATCCATGGTTTATTTAATCATGAAAATGCAAACTTAATGTTTCAGTTAGGACCGTTAAAGTTCTATCGGGAAGGAATGATGTATGCGCTTCGCGTCAGCTGTAACGTCTTGAATATGCTTTGCTGGCATTTGCGGTGTTTGTACTCACAACTAAGCCGGCAGAGCTGGTAGAGGATCTGGAGCAGGCCGGATTTTCACCGAAGATCGGATATGTCATCAGTTCTGTTTTCAGATCGTACCGCAGATGAGCGGCACGATGAACACGATCATGGATGCACAGCGGAGCCGTGGGCTTGAGACGGAGGGAAATCTGATCACCAGGGCAAAATCTTTTCTTCCGTTAATTTCGCCGGTTGTCATGAGCTCGCTCATCAACACAAGAGAGCGTGCAATCGCACTGGAAATCCGGGGCTTTGAGGCTGGGCAGAAAAAGACCTATCTCAGGAAGGGAAAATGAAAACTTCCGACCGCGTGTTATGTCTGGTGATGGCTGTGGTGATTGCAGGGGCTATCGTGGTGAGGATTATGTTTTGAGTTGTTTATGGAAAAAAGGAAGAATTATGGCATATATAAAGGTTGAAAATTCAAAATACCGCTATCCCAAATACAACAAAGCTTGCGTTGGATGGGCTGGATTTTGAAATAGAAAAAGGTTCTTTTGTCGGGATCATCGGGGAGAACGGAGCCGGAAAAAGTACGCTCTGTCAGGCGTTCAACGGTCTTGTTCCGGGATTTTTCAAAGGGGCTTATGGAGGAAAAGTTCTGATCGAGGACATTGAAGTGGCAAAAACGACTGTTTCAAAGCTGTGTCAGAAAGTAGGTCTGGTATTCCAGAATCCGTTCAATCAGCTCTCCGGTGCAAAAGAAACTGTGTTTGAGGAAATTGCATTTGGCCTGCAGAACTTCGGCGTGCCAAAAGAAGAAATGATAAGCCGCGTCAATGAAGTAATGGAACTGCTTGACATTGCAGCTTACCGGGACAGAAACCCATTTGACCTGTCCGGCGGACAGATGCAGAGAGTTGCTGTAGCAGGTATCCTTGCCATGAAGCCGGAGGTGATCGTGTTAGACGAACCTACCTCACAGCTTGATCCGGCGGGAAGCGAGGAAGTTTTTGCAGCAGTGGATAAGCTTGCAAAATCAGGGATCACGATTATTATGGTGGAACAGAAGCTGGAAAAGCTGGCAGAATACTGTGATAAGATTTTGTTGCTGCATCAGGGAAAGCAGATTGCATTCGATACGCCGGAACAGATTTTTTCCAGAGCGGATCTGCAGAGCTATGGGGTGAATCCACCTGCCTATACAAGAATCTGTCAGGCTTTTGGCGTGAAGAAAGAGAATGGATGTTATCCGGCTTCGCTTAAGGATGCGTTGGCGTTAAAAGATTTGTTTCCGGGGAGAAAGCATTCTGCCCGGAAAAAGTTTATTAGACAATAATAAAGATATGAAAAATAAGAATGGGCAGATGGAAGATTCTGTAACTACAGATGAAAGCATGAAACTGACTATAAGTTGTAAGAAAAGTGTTTTTGACATCGAACATCTGGAATTCCAATATCTCGAAAATGTTCCGGTTCTGCAGGACATAAACCTTACAATTGACCACAGACCAACTGCGGTCATCGGTCAGAACGGCGCAGGAAAAACGACACTTGTAAAGCTGTTAAAAGGTCTGTTAAAGCCGGTGGGCGGCAGCATCTACTACGGTGGAAGCGACATGGCAGAAAAGACCGTTGCAATGTTGGCAGGGGAGATCGGTTACGTTTTCCAGAATCCGGATGACCAGATTTTCAAATATCATGTGATCGACGAAGTCATGTTCGGACCGCAGAATATCGGAATGACAAAAGAGCAGGCAAAGGAAAAAGCTGTTGCAGCATTAAAGCTGGTCGGGCTGGAACAGCTTGCAGACGAAAATCCTTATGATCTGGAATTGTCAGAGCGGAAACTGGTTGCGATCGCTTCCGTTCTTGCGATGGATACAAAAGTGCTCATTCTGGATGAACCGACGATCGCACAGGACTGGAAGGGCAGAAAGATCATTCAGAAAATGATCCGGGATCTGAGCAGTCAGGGAAAAACGGTTATTGCGATTTTACACGATATGGATTTTGTGGCAGAGAGTTTCGAGCGTGTGATCGTTATGGCGCACGGAAAAGTGCTCGCAGATGGCACAAAAGAGGAAGTGTTTGCACAGAAGGGTGTTTTGGAGCAGGCAAGGATTGATTGACCAAAACTGTGCCGTATCTGACAAAACTGTATTTTCCTGAAGCTTGGGTCGAATAATAAGAACTTGTATGATTGTTTCATTGCAAAGAATTGGCTACGTCGATTGAAGAAGTGAAAAATCATAAAAAAGGATATTTGATTCGGTGTACAATTTATAAGTCAAGGATCTTTGAAAATTATTTTGGATATTTTTGGATAATTAAAATTAAAAGAAAATCGGAGGTTTACATAATGAGAAATTTGTTAGTAGTGGTAGATATGCAGAATGATTTTATCGATGGCTCACTCGGAACAAAAGAGGCAGTGGTTATCGTGGATAACGTAATCGCAGAGATTGCAAAGTATGATACCAAAGACATTTTTGCTAACAAGGGATACACACCCGGAAAATTATTTAGAGACTCAGGAAGGGAAAAATCTTCCGGTTGTGCACTGCGTGAAGGGAACAGACGGCTGGCAGGTCAATGAGAAAGTGAAAACAGCATTAAAAGACGCAGTAGTGATCGACAAGCCAACGTTCGGTTCAAAAATTCTTGCGGAAGAGATTACAAAAATCGCAGAGAAAGAAGATATCACCGTTACATTGGTCGGACTTTGCACCGACATCTGTGTTGTCTCCAATGCAATTTTTAATTAATGTACACTGAAAAGTTCAATATCTAACTTAAAATCATGATTTGAAAATGTTTTTTTAGGAGGAATTACAATGAACGAAGCAACGAAATATAACCGTGCGAAAACATGGCAGATCGCATTGTTTGCATTAAATATGATGTCAACAAATATGTATCTGTTTTTAATGATGTATGTATCTTACTATGCAAATGGAATTTTAGGAATGTCTGTAGTATTTGTATCTACACTGGCAACTTCTATGCGAATTTTTGATGGATTTACAGATCCGATCATTGGATGGCTGATCGATCATTCCAATGGGCGTTTTGGAAAATTCCGCCCGTTCCTTGTTGTCGGTAATGCGCTTCTTGCATTAAGCATGATCTTATTATATAAGACTACACATTTAGTTCCGAAACACCCGGATCCCATATTTTATTGTTGTGTATGCACTTTACATTATTGGTTATACCGTTCAGGGAACAGTCACAACTTCTGCACAGACTTTACTAATAAACGATCCAAAACAGAGACCGATTTACGGTTTCTTTACAGGCTTTTTTATGCTGTTCTTACAGACCGGAATTACAATGCTTGTTTCCAATTACCTTGTTCCGAAATATGGCGGAATGACACTTGAATTCTTCAGTGAGATCATTGTCTGGGTAATTGCAATTGCTTTTGTATTAATGATCTGCTCACTGATTGCCATTGCTCCAAAAAGATAAACCGGAATACTACAACAGCATGGTAAAAATAAAGAAGAAAAAAGTCAGCTTCAAAACTTATTGGGAAGTATTAAAAACACAACAGAGCACTTCAGATGTTAGTTATTTCCGAGTCTACAGATAAAACTCGCAACAAGTATTGCAGGAAATTCTATCGTAGGTGTTATGCTTTATGGAATTATTATTGGTGACTATGCAGTAATGGGAAGATTGTCTGCTATCACAATGATTCCAAACATTATTTTACTTGTAATAGGTATTATGGGAGCAAGACATTCCGGACAGAAAAAAAGACGTATGTAGCGACTGTATATGGATGTATTGCTGTTCAGCTCGCAATTACACTGCTTCTGATTTTGGTGATCCAACCAAGATTGATCTGAAGTCCTTTGGATTTATGAATATTGCATTTGTAGTTCTTATTATTGCATTGAATGGAATTCGTAATATCGGAAGTAATATGATGATTCCAATGATGGCAGACTGCACCGATTATGAAGTGCATAGAAGTGGACATTATGTGCCGGGACTAATTGCAACCGTATACTCCTTTATTGATAAACTTATTTCATCATTTGCAACTACAGTTGTTGGAGCATTTGTAGCTGTCATAGGATATAAAAATTCAGTGCCACGGGTGGGAGATGCAAGCACACCTGAAATTCTGATGATCACAATTTTATTATTCTGTGGCATGCCGATTTTGGGATGGATTGCTTCTATTATTGCAATGAAGTTCTATCCATTGACTGGTGAAAAAATGAAGGAGATTGAGGACAGCATTGCTGAAACACAGCAGAAAAATGCTGTAAAAAGCATAATTGTGAGAGACGAAAAATAAAAATATAATCCCATTGTGGGGACCATATTCGAAAAAAGTATATGGGTATTTCAAGAATTATGAAGGAGAGTGCTGTTCCGGGAGCAAGATTTGATTTGGTGATCCATCCGACCTATGCGAACAGCAATGTACCGGCTCCAAACGTTACAATCCCATCTGAGTATCATCCGTGGGATTGTGATAGTAATGGAAAATATTATAGATACCGCTATGAGCTTCTTTGGAAAGATCAGTTATATGCAGACGTAGATTTCTTTGAGATTGAGGAGGAAACCTGGGAATCCGGGTTTCCTTCCATAATAATACGGATAAAAACCAGAATTGCCTTATCAATTATTTTGCCGCAGAGGAATATCCGAAAAGCAGAGTATACACGAAAAAAGTACCGGAAAAAAGTGATGCGTGGAATGCTGTCGATTATGAAAATTTGGAGTTTGGAAAAGCAGTTCCATGGGAACACCTGAATCTGGATGCCATGAAAAAGGGAGAGATCCCGGTCGATGGATTTACGGATGACAATGGATTGGGAATGTCCTACTATGCACTCTTTATGCGTTATCTTGGATTGAAAGCGTTTGGCGGCAATCAGGGCGACAAAGTTTCTTATCAGGTAAAATTAAAGGAATCGTATCAGGACGCAGTGTTAGCGATAAGATATCGTACATTGCAGGATGAGGAGATGTAATTTTTCAAAGCAATGTTGGAACAATCCATTTTGCGGCAACAAAAGAGAGTGGAATCTGCTATGTTCCAATCGGAAAAATTTCAGATAAAGAGTTCATCTTTAAAATGGAAGCTTTCAGCGAACAGAGTAATGGAATAATGCTTGATTTTTATGTGTTTGTGAAAAAATCAGACAAAAGGAAGTCGGAATAACAGAAGAGGCTCGTAATGTAATCCCAAAAGTTGAGTACGAGAATGATCATATAAAATATCAGTACAACTATAAGGAAAATCAATATATCTTAGCATTTTAAGCAAGCGTGTCAGAAGCAGAAAATTGTATTCGGGCTGTATTGAGGATGCATTAGTATCACGCCTTGCAAATTCAGATGCTACTTATGATAATCTGACGAGAAGTTTTTCGGGTGCATTTCAGGATAAACATTCGGATGAAGGCTTTTATCATATTAATGTTGCAGAAGCGTTATTTGTTCCAGGAAAAAGTGTCAGAACGGAATATGCATACATCAGTACAAAGAACGTAATTATTCAAAAGCTGAATTAGAAATTTTCTGGAAACAATGCAGAAGCATTGTAAAAAAAAAAATTATTGCCAATGAAGAGGGAAATCCATTTGAATTTACAGGACGGATGATGAAATCTGCATTATATAGTAATATTGTGTATCCAATCAGGCGGCATGGTGAATACATTGCGCATTATACACCGGGAAAAAGATGGGACAGTCTGTATACGTGGGATTCCGGATTTATTGGACTTGGAATGTTAGATTATTCCTCAAAACTTGCAGAATATGTAATGGACACTTACTTATCCGAACCAGATAATACAGATTTCGCATTTGTGGCACATGGTTCACTTGTCCCAACACAGTTTTATTTGTATTACGAGATATTAAATCGGGCGGATGCAAAAGAACGGGAAAATTTGAAGAAATACTATCCGATGTTTTTACGTTACTATCGTTATATGGCTGGCAGGACGGAAGGATCCACAATGTCAAGACTTGGAAATGGTCTTCTGACGGTATATGACTATTTTTTTACAATGCAAGTGGAATGGACGATTATCCGCCGCAGGTGGAGTTACATCGAAAGAATATGGAACAGGTAGTATCACCGGTCTGCAGTAATGTACATTTTATCCGTATTGCAAAATTTATGAAACAGATTTCAATGGCATTTGGATATGAGGAGAATCTGCCGGAATTTGAGCGGGATATGGAACGTGTAAAGAACGCATTGCTGGCATATGCATGGGATGAAGAGAGCGGATATTTTGGCTATGCTATGCAGGGGGGCAGGAGGAGTCCATATTTTGCGGACTGAGGCAGGAGAAAATTATAACAAGGGAGTAGATGGTGTTACGCCGTTGATCGCAGGAATTTGCTCAAAAGAGCAGGAAAAAACAGTTGTTAAAGCACCTGAAATCTGCAGAGGAACTGTGGTCCCCGGTTGGAATTTCTACGGTTGATATGTCTGCCAGCTATTATTACGATAACGGCTATTGGAACGGAAGTGTCTGGTGTCCGTATCAGTATTTCTTATGGAAAGCAATGCTTGATATAGGTGAGGACAATTTGCATTTGATATTGCACACAGAGGACTGAATTCTGGAAGCTAGGAGATTGAATTCAGTTATAATACATTTGAAATGATACAGATTGAAACGGAACGTGGCGGCTGGTTTCACCAGTTTAGCGGACTTTCTACCCAATTTCTATATGGTATAATGCGTACTACAAGAGAGGAACTTTAACAACCGGATATGATACCGGATTGAAAAGAAAGAAATTTCTAGGATGTGGATCATGCAGAAATTGTATACAGTACAGAACACACAAAGGCTTCTGATTGTCATGAATTGCTATATCACTATGATGTTGAAATAGATGGTAAAAGGCAGAATTTATAGAACGCGAAAAAGGTGTCATGAGATTACGTTAAACAGAAAAGAAGGCGTTATAATAATATACAGAGATGAAAAATAATGAACTATATGATGAATACTTAGGGTATCAATCCATGACCAGTTCCAGCATGGAAGTGCATCGTTTTGTACCACAGCGATACAAAATGGGAGTGAACTGCATGATTTTTGAAATCTATCTGTTGCATTAGACGGAAACATAACGTTTACAGTCGATGGCAAAAAATTGAATTAGAGAAAGAAGATATTGTGCTGCTTCCTCCTATGACAGAACATCAGGAAATGATTTCAGAGAGGGAAGCAGACAGAGTGATCCTTTGGCTGGAATCCATGGTATCTGAACCGCATTTCAAGCAGGAAAACTAATCTGAACCAGTGTTTTTGTTTCGGCGAGAGAAGAAAAGGATATCTGCTGGAAGATCCCGGCAATGCGGAAAAAATCATAAATAAGCTTTTTTGGAATTACGCTATGAAATGCATGAGAAAGAATTTGGCCATGACATTATGTGATTCGCTGGTAGAACATCTGCTTATCTTACTGGAGAGACATTTAAATCTGAATACAATGGCAGGGGAAATGCAATATCCAGCAGGTGATCCGGTATATCAATTTTTACATTATACAGAGAATCTGACACTGGATTTTTTATTAGTAAACTTTTTTATATCAGCAAGTTTTATTTGTCCAGAAGTTTTGAAAATGCAACGAGAAAGAGCATATATCGAGTATGTTCTGGAAAGCGGATGATCATGGCAAGGCAATTATTGATCAGTGGGGAAAAACCAACGGATATTTTTTCATTATGTGGTTTTGGACAGTACAGTAACTTTACCGTGCTTTTTAAAAAAATATTATCATATGTCGCCAATGACATTTTAAAGAAAATGAATTATGAAGAAAAGAATGAATGAGCCTGAGAAAGAGGAATAAATGAGAAATTTTTAACTTAAACGAAAATGGGCATTTAGCAAGGAAGCGATAAAGCCTCCGGTTGCTATGCCACAAAATTGGTATTGGTGAATCTGCCTCATACCTGAATGCGATTGACGGACGATGGTGGAAACGATTACTACCGTGGAAACTTTGTTTTTTATGCGAAAGAAGTCCAGAAAGAGGAACTTCCGGAGGAGAACAGTATTATCTGGAATTTCTGGGAGTGGAATGCATCTGCTGATGTTTATGTGAATGGAAATCACCTTGATCATCACGATGGTGGATACTCAACCTCGGGTGAATATGACGGACGCACTTACAGATGGAAAGAATCTGATCGTGGTTGCCGTGGACAATAGTGCAAAATGACAGGGTATACCCACAGAAAGCGGATTTACTTTTATGGTGGAATGTACAGGGATGTAAATATCATTGCTGTAAATAAGTCTCATTTTGATCTGGACTATTATGGTGGAAATGGATTGAAAGTGACACCAGAGGTAGCAACAAAATGCAAAAATTGCCGTGGAAGTATTTTTAAGCGGGAAAAAAGCAGGTCAGCAGCTGGTATATCAGATTACAGATGCTGAAGGTGTTCTTTCTTAGCAAAACCAAAACAGGATTTTCGGATAAACAGGTCAATCTGAAAAATAACAGATGTACATCTTTGGAATGGACGCAAAGATCCATATTTGTATACAGCGACTGTACGCTTAATGGAAGACGGTGTATGCATAGATAGTGTCAGTACACGATTTGGATGCCGTACCTTCACAATTGATCCTGATAAGGGATTTTTCTTAAATGGAATAGCTATCCACTGCGTGGTGTGTCCAGACATCAGGACCGGGCAGGAAATGGAAATGCGCTTCTTCCGGAACATCACAGAGAAGATATTGATTTAATCTGTGAAATGGGTGCTACAACGATCCGTCTGGCACATTATCAGCATGCACAATATTTCTATGATCTGTGTGATGAAAAGGGGCTTGTATTATGGGCAGAAATTCCGTATATTTCAGCACATGAAAAACGGACGAAAAATCCGATCAGTCAGATGAAGGAGCTGATTGTTCAGAATTACAACCATCCAAGTATTGTCGTATGGGGATTATCCAATGAAATTACGATGTCAGGTGAAGCAGACGAAGACCTTATGGAAAACCATCACATATTAAATGACCTTTTGCACATGAGATGGATCACAAGGCTGACAACTATGGCGGTAGTTTCGATGATGTGACATGCATAATCCGTATATTCAGATCCCGGATGTAGTTTCTTATAATCATTATTTTGGATGGTATGTGGTGGAGACACTTCGATGAATGGCCCGTGGATGGATGAATTCCACAAAGAGTTTCCAAAGATCCCGATCGGCATGAGTGAATATGGATGTGAAGCACTGAATTGGCATACCCTCAGATCCGAAGCAGGGAGATTATACAGAGGAATATCAGGCACATTATCATGAGGAATTGATCAAACAATTGTATACAAGACCATATATCTGGGGCAACGCACGTATGGAACATGTTTGATTTCGCAGCAGATGCAAGAAACGAAGGCGGTGAAAATGGCATGAACCATAAGGGCTGGTGACATTTGACCGCAAATATAAGAAAGATGCCTTTTATGCATATAAAGCATGGCTGTCGGACGAACCATTCGTTCATATTTGTGGAAACGTTACGTTGACCGTGTTGAGAATGTGACAAAAGTCTACATATTCGAACCAGAAGACAGTGGAACTTTTTGCAAATGGGGAGAGCCTTGGCAAAAAAAGAAGCTTGATCATTTCTTTTACTTTGAAGTACCGAATCATGGTGAGACAAAGTTTAGCAGTGGCAGGCGAATGCCGGGATGAAAGCTTTATCAAAAAAGTTGAGAAGTTTAATGAAGCGTACCGTCTGACAGAAAAAAGGTGCTGTTTTTAAATTGGTTTGATATCACGGCACCGGATGGTTTCTTCTCGTTAAATGATACGGTGGGCGATATTATGTCGAATGAGGATGGAAATAAAAGTCATGCAGGAATTGTTTCAGAGCTTTGACAGGCAAAGGCACAAGGCGGTGGAATGAACAGTGGCATGATGAAGATGCTGAGTGGATTCACAGTACTCCGAATGATCAATATGATGGGACTTACCAGTCAGATGACAAGCCAGCCCGGAGAAGCAGAGAAAACAAACAAACGAAGTGAGTAAAGAACAATTGCTTGCAATAAATGACAGACTGAATCAGATCAGGAAATAAAATTTCTATTATAATGATAATGGATGGAAAGTAAATAAGCACAAATTTTGTCAGAAATGAATCAATCCTGACGGACTGTATTATGAGCATATCAGAAACAGTCCGCCGGGGATTTTTTATTATATTGGGTTTTCACTTTTGAGTTCAAAGAAATAGAAGCAAATATAAAATTTACTTCTATTTCTTTGAAACACATGCATATATATGCTATATTGGGCTTGAAAGAAGGTGTGTCATGGAAAATAGAAATGCATTGGAAAGTAAATATCAAAGGATTCTAAATGAATTAGGAGAACAAGCGACTTTTTATATTGAAGATATACAGAGGATTTTTTCCAGATATGAAAAAAATCTACGCTTTATTGGAATATGTCAAAACTTGTAGATGGGGGATATTTGAAGCGTGTTAGAAATGGAGTCTATTCATTTAATGAATGGAAAGGAAAAAAGAACGTTTCATTATCACAAACAGCCGAAAAAAAATACGAGATATATTGGACGAAACAGATTTGATTATTATATATCCGGGTTGATATTTTACAGAAATACATGTTACACATACCAGAACAGTATCCCATTGTGATATGTATTCAGAAAGAAAAGTAAAAATGAGTTGACAGACATTTTGACGAATCATTTTTATGAAGTTGTAGAGCCACGCAGATTAAAAAGAAAAATATGAGGCAATTCAATATAATGGTAAGAATAATGATATTATAATTATATATTTAACGGAAAATTTTGAAGATAGTGAGGATGGACTTGCAACCATAGAAAAAGGCGTTCGTAGATTTATATTATGCAGTAACAAAGAAATGGATATCCACTTGCATTACAGGATGGTGCGTATATATGAGAATTTAGTTCGGTTAGGTAATATTGACAGGAAAAAAGAATGATAGCAGTAGCTGCAAAAAGAGGAATACAGTGTGATTTACGTTTTTATTGCAGAGGCAAAATTTGTTACTGAGGTTCAGCAAGAAAATTTGTAGAAATACTTGAGAGGGATGAATAGAAGTGAATGTATGGACTGATAAAATATTTAAACAAATAAACATAATAGAAGGAACAAAAAACACAATGGAAACAAAACACGATTTTACACAGGGAAATATTTTAAAGAAACTGGTTCTTTTATGGTACCGATATTTGGCGCACTGGTTTTACAGGGCAATGTATGGACAGTCGATCTGATAATCGTGGGCTGGTTTGGAACTACCGCAGGAATCTCCGCTGTATCGGCGGGGAAATAATCTGGTCAATCTGGTGGTGTTTACCGTGACCGGGCTGTCGCTGGGGATCACGGTGCTGATCAGCCGTTACATAGGGAGAAAAAGCAGGAACGCATCGGAAAAAGTGATCCGGAGGCGTTATCTGGTTTTTGCGATACTGGCAGTGATTCTTACAATCGCTTTGCTTCTGGCAGCGCCTGTTCTTGCAAAATTAATGCAGGCACCGGAGGCGGTTCTTACCAGCTTCCTGTTCAGTTATATGGGATATTTCAATGGAAAAGGAAAAACGCTCTTTGTCATGGCACAGGGACTGGCGCAGACGTTTCTGGTCCGAATCCCGATGTCATATTTTATGAGTATCCAGCCGGATGCATCCCCTCACGAAAGATTGGTCTGGCGGCACCGACAGCGACCGTGTTTGGAATTATTTTGTGCAGTATTTATTTTGTGGTACTCGGGAGAAAGGAAAAAATATGAATCTGACAAGTTTTTTAAATAAAGTCGATCAGACAATAGAAAGTATGGCAGAGAAGAACTTTTTGCAGGTAATACATGAGATTGCAAGAACATTGCCGGAAAGTAAAAGCGGACAGATTTCCTGAATCAGATAAATCTGAATGCAGGAATATTAATCGAACAACAAAAACAGTCATTGAACTAAAAAGGAATATGAAAAATGCAGTCATTATCTGGCGGAAATTGAAAAGGAGAAGTCTATCTAAAGGGAGGTGTATAATGACAGAGTATGATGACTGGTACAATAGTTCCATAGGAGAGAAATATTATACGAAGATCCTGATGGAATAGGTGATATGATTCAAAGCAGTATGTAAATTGATTCACAGCTGCGTGGATGCAGGAGAAATATAAGGAGGCATTCAGGACGGGGAAGAAGATTGTTCATGCAGGAAATTCTGACGGATGATGAATATATAACAGGCCTTTGGAGGTGGAAGATTTTGTTGTTGCAATGAGTTGGATATCTCGATCTGAAAAAAATTACTAGCTAGATACATTGCATGTTATCAGGTGAAGAAAAAAGCAGAACGATGCAGATATTAATGTATGAAATATGGTCAAATTCAGGAATACATGATTTAAAACTGGAAGATGTCATGCAGCATGGAGATGGTGGACTGCAGGGATTTGATCAGTTCCTTCCAGAGTGGATCGCATATCTTGGAAAGAAGAATAGTGCGTTAGCAGAGAGGTTATTCTCGAAGCCGTTAGTTTGACAGGGATATAGCGGTGAAATTTGAAAATGCAAAAAATATGTGAAATTGCATCTGGAATGTATAAAGAAATTTTAAATGATTCCACTATAAGTGCGAAAAAATGCCGTGATCATAGGAGAAGATGGGATGAAACGGATTGCCAGAAATCTATGTGTGCGAAGCGATGTAGCTTACAGACAGCAAATTTGCACTTGTTGAAGGTAAAGATGCAAGAATTTATGGAATGGTGCTATGTAAAGCTTTTGCGTCAAGAACAAAAAATGCAGTAAACTATTTGCGTGCATTTTTTAATAACAGAATAAAGAAAAAATGCAATAAAAATTAAATTAATAGTAGGACAATATAATTGCAGAAAAAATTCTGCTTGTAATAATGGAAATGCTGGGTTGCCAAATTAGCATGAAAATATACCGGAAAAAAATATGCTGTATGTGAGTACAGTTTCTGGATGGTCAATTTATGGAAGTGCTGAGAAAGGAGTCAGCGAGAAAAGTTCACTTGGATGGACTGGAACATTTATGAAAGAAGGTCTGGCACTTTTTCTGCTCTATTTGCATGATGGAAAAGAATTACAGCAGGAAGCCGGAGTATGTTGGAACTTACAAAGCACGCATTTGAATTTCGTTTGGAAGAGTATAAAAAGGGGCAGAATATAAAAGTAGAAAAAAACGGAAAACGAATATTTTTACGAGTTATTTTTGAATTGGAAAGATACGACCAAAATAGAAAACTCTGACAGGAAAAAAAATACTGGATCATATAGACAATCTCATGAAGAAACGTGGCGAGGCAATTATGGGAGCAAAACAGAGGGAACTATTATGGAGAGTGTGCTGCGTACATTGCTGCAATCGGTGAAGTCAAAGAAAACTTGGTGAGAAAAAATGCAAAGCAGATTTATATGTCACATTATGCGGATATGTATACAAGGAGAAGTGCCTTTAAATCAGAATTGAAAAGTTATGGCTGGATAAAACGATAGAAAATTGTGCACCGGAGAAATAACATATGAGAAAGTACAGAGTTGCGTAGAACATTGCGTTCTACCTTAAGTAGAGTGACATTTTCCATTGTCATGTTTAAATAAGGACAAGGAGGAAACGCCTATGAAAGCAGAAGAAGTTGGTTATAGAATTGCCTAAGCCAGAAAAAAGCAAGGTATGACACAGCGGGAACTGTCAGAACGATTGCACGTTTCGGATAAGGCAGTCAGTAAATGGGAACGAGGGGTTAACTATCCGGATATTTCATTATTTGATGAAATTGCGAAACGCTTTGATCTTTCATTAGTGGAATTACTTGAATAGAAGACCGTTCGAAAGAAGAGATCATTTGCAGAATATTTCCGAAATTTCAAAATATGAAAAGAAAGATAGGAAAAGAAATCTGGTCAGCGTGGATTTGTTACAATTATATGCGGAATGATCGTGCTAGCTGGTCAGTTGGAGTGCGGCACTGATCTTTTACTTTCACAAAATGAAGATAAGGCTGAGCATACTGTGTACTTCTGGGATGATGTGCTTCCGCGAGGAACATGATCGCAAATGGACTCTATACGATCAAGCCATGCAAAAGCTTTACAAAAACAACTCAATCACAAAACAACCGCACAGCATACGCAGACACCTGAAACAGACTTGCGCAAACCATGCCGCAAGGAGAGCGACAGTACAACGGCACCGGCTCTGAGGGGGCTCATGTTCGCTTCGACAATCA
>VOFB01002631.1_pt1 | contig 45110 bp, 75 predicted proteins | sample 5384141 | NCBI WGS metagenome assembly VOFB01 (sample SAMN12384721, study PRJNA508395) | human gut metagenome | isolation source: healthy gut A | host: Homo sapiens | reverse complement strand
ATACGCTGGATAATGAGCTAATCGGTACTACTTATGACTACGAGTGCCGCCTGACGGAAAGCTGTTCGCCAAGAGAACTGTTATTGAAATTCTGTAAACCAACCCCATTTACTTTACGGCATATTTACGGAACCACATTTTGCATACTCAGGACGGAATCAATTAATAAAGATACTGTCCGATGCTCATGCGCTGAATTTTGACTGTTGGAACACTTTTGAACGAGGGACTCCGTTTTACTCGGTGAGGGGACTATGTGCCTCCTGCCCCTCATTAAACACTCAGCCAGCAGGACAGGCTCCAGAATTGAAGACGGTGAAGAATCAATAGATATCGCGTCTATTACGCCTATGTAGTCGCACAGCACCTTGCCAAGAAGAATCCCACAAAGCCTGTCTCTATCCTGGCATCTGGGCCTCCTGGTGTCGGTAAATCTGAGACTGCAAAAGGCGCTGGCGAAAGATTCTCTCCCAAGGACTGCGGGCAGGAATATGCCATATCCTGGACAGACCTCAATAACTTTACGGAGGCTTTCTCAGTTTATCGCCTGATCGGCGCTCCTGCCGGATATGTCGGTTATGAGGATGAAGCTGTTTTTTTGAAGTGGTTGCCCAAAATCCCTATACCGTCTTCATTTTTGATGAACTGGACAAGGCACACCCTGAGGTTCTGAAAACCTTCATGGCTATTTTGGACGAAGGCCGTTGCGCATCCCCGAAAAGGCACTGAGAGATGGTTCGAGGAGTTCGACTTCAAACATTGCATTTTCTTCTTTACTTCCAATTATGAGCTCAGTGCCAACCAGCCTATCAAGCGAAGATCGGCTTTGCCGTATCGGATGACGTTGAGGATATTCATCTGGCGGAAAATGAGGTACATATCAGCTACCGGGCGGTCAGACAGATCCTGTATCGGATATATCCTTACCTATGCGCATCTACCGGGAAAATGAGGCGGCACGAAAGGCTTTTGTTGGTGTCGGCGTATTACAGGGAGATTGCCTCCAGATTCCAATGCTTCGTTAACTTTAAGCCACTTTCCGCCCAAGCCAAAACCCGTATTCTGGCAAAACAGATCATTGAGATGGGCTTCAGTATTCCCATGCCATCTCCTACGTTTCGCCTAGTATCATGCAAGGCCTTATTGATGCAGCTATGTCTGGCGACAGCTTGACGGTACGTTCCTTTAAGTCGGTTATTGAAGGTTACTTAGCTCCTGTATTCGCAAGGGCAGAAGTCATAGAAAACCGAACCTATCGGCTGGAGGGTACTCTGGAAGAACCGCAGATGATTGCTGAAAATCGCGCGAGATAATACCGTAGAACAACATATTTCAAGCACTTGCGCAAATATTACAACATCGTTTTTTATATACCACAAAATGCATTTTCACCTCTGTTAGCGGGTGTCGCATCGTTGCGAAAGTGAAAACAAAATTGACTTTTTGTCAACCTGCTTTTGTGGTTTACTCACTGCAAAGGCCGACAAAGCCTGGCACATTAACAAATTGATTGGGCGGTCGCTGTGACCGCCCGGAAAGGAGAACAGACTATCATGCATACGAAAAAATATTCCACAATCCTTGCCGATCCGCCTTGGAGTATTAATCAAAAAGGGAAGCGAGGAGCTGTCATGCATTATCAACTCATGTCTTTAGAAGATATTAAAAATATGCCCGTCGTTGATCTAGCGGAGGAAAATGCACATCTGTGGCTGTGGATTCCAAACGGATTGCTCAAGAGGGTCTGGATGTCATGAAGGCCTGGGGGTTTACCGCTCGAGACCATTCTACTGGATCAAGTCTCGTCTCGGGTTAGGAAACTAACTGAGAAATGCGAGCGAAACCATTCTGTTTGGAACACGGGGTAAGGCGCCTGTGAAGGTCTAGAGTTCAGCCAAACTGGCTCTTTGCTCCAGTTCAGGATCATTCCCATAAACCGGAGGAGATGTATCCATCATCGAACGCGTTTCTCCCGGCCCGTATTTGGAGCTGTTTGCCAGCAGACCACAGCCAAACTGGGATGCATGGGGCAACGAGATTGCGTCCGATATCGTGATTCCTGGCCACCCCGTACCAAAGTATAGCGATAAAGTCAAAAGAACGCGAGGAGGTCTGATCATGTATGAACTCACCAGCAAGCCTTATTGGCAGAATTCTCAAATGGGTATTTGCTCTTTTTATAGCTGCAATTGTACTCCGCTGGACTGTATGTATCATCATGGAAATCTGGTGGGTGCTCGTACTCCTCGCCGCCATTGGCATTGGCATTTATGTTGCTTTTCGTGTATGGAAGAACCGTCATGGAGGACAATGGTAAGAAAGGAGGGCGAGCTATGACCAGGCATCAAATAGAAACCATATGCTGGAAGGAGTTTGTTTGGCGGCGCTCATTCAAACTGGAACAGGTTCATGAGATGCTGGCACACCTGGCTACCGTATCCTCCCGGGAGCAATCATTGGGAAATTCGTGCAAGAGAGATGGTTTGTTAGGCATCTTCTGGAGCGGACTCGGCAAGTATCCGCAAATCACCGAAGCCCCAAGGCTCATGGAGATATTGAATTCTACCCAGTGACCGAACATAACCGCAAGGCAGTCAGTACAGTAAGGCAGATAAAAGTATCTCATCCAAGCTTGTCGCTCCGTACAGACATCACGGAATCTGATTCGGGCAGGGCTGGCGGCGATGGCCGCCACTGCCCATGGCGAAGAAGCGGTTCTGCAAATCATTCTCGGCGCAGCCTATCCGCCCAGCACGATCCCGAAGAACCTTCCCGATCCAAACGCCGGATGGTTGCAGGCAGTGCTCGGAAATGTATCTCAGGCCTCCACCGAAACTCGAAAATCCATCAAGGATAAAGCAGAGCAACATAGCTTCCAAGCCGCCATTCGTATCGGTGTTTCCGGCGCAAGCGCAAGGTATCGCACCAATTGCATTCTGAGTGCTTTGCGCACCTTGGAGGCGGCTGGCGTCAGAATCTATGATGAACTTGAAAAACCTGCGAAGCTGAACATCGCCCATGTACCATGGCACTTTCCGCTGAGGCTATCTGTTAAAGAGCTTGCAGGATTCCTGATGCTGCCGTCTGGCGATGAGGAACTGCCGGGAATGTCAGATATTCATCCTCGGGTAATGTATCCTCCGACATGGTATCGGGAGCCGACGAACCGGTTTAATGACCGTTCGTTTGGAACAACCTTAAACCCAGCAAACAGTCAGAAGCTCAGTATCTCTCCGGACGACAGCTTAGAACATTGTTGTATAACTGGACCTACTGGATCAGGCAAGTCTACCGCAATTTTAAATTTGGTATTATCTGACATTTATGCTGGACGCAGCGTGTTAGTGATTGACCCGAAGGCAGATCTGGTTACGAGCATCCTCGAACGTGTACCAGGCCTCAAGAGCAGACGATGTGGTCGTATTGACCCTTCCGACGATAACCCTGTAGGTTTCAATCCCTTGGCTTTGCGGGTAACCCCACCCTCCTTTATCGCGATGCTATTCTGGCTGGTCTTTAAAGAGATTTTTCAGATAGCTGGGGTGTCGGAGTCAGGATGTGCTGAGTGCAGCATTATTAACTTTGGTTGAGACGGACGGCGCATCACTATTATGGTTGCCACCACTCCTGACAGACGAGAACTTCCGCCATAAGATTACGAAAGACGTCAAAGATAAAATTACGCTCAAACCATTCTGGGATTCACTTTGATAATCTCCGTCCCGCCGAGCGTGAGCAATGGGTTGCGCCGGTGCTTAACAAAATGCGTCAGTTCCTGTTTCGACCGGGACTACGAGGCATCTTAGGACAGAGCCATCCCAAGTTTCAGCTAACGGACTTGTTCTATCAGCGTAAGATCGTCCTGGTTCCCTTAAATCGCGGCACAGTGGGCGCAGAAAGCGCCAGACTGCTGGGCAGCCTAGTGGTAGGCCTTACCTGGACTTTAGCCCTTTCTCGGGCGAACGTCGCGCCGGAGCGCCGCCATTTGGTCTCCCTGTATATCGACGAGCTGCAAGATTACCTGACCTTGCCTACGGATTTATCCGATGCTTTGGCGCAGGCCAGAGGTCTGGGCGTGGGAATTACAATGGCACATCAGTATCGCGCACAGTTGCCACTACGAGATTCGTGCGGTATTGACGCCAATGCAAGAAACAAAATCATCTTCGGATTGAATGCCAGTGACGCTAGAGAGATTGCCACGATGGCTCCTGGTTTGAAGCGTTGGATTTTATGCTCTTGCCAAGATATCAAATCTATACAAATTTTATGTCGGGTGGTAGACAGACTGGCTGGATACAGGGCAAGACAATCCCCTCCACCGGCACTCCATACTGCGGCAGAAATTAAGGCACGAAGTCAAACTCGCTATGGTCGATCCAGTGGTGAGGTTGAGGCAGAATATCTCAAACTATTTGAGGAAGCCCCGAGCCTGATCGGTCCAGATCTTGATGATTCTGTCATCGGTCGGAGGAAAATATGAAGACGAACCGCCCGACCTTTCGCAGCGATGAATATGCCGATGATTCTCCCGACATATCGGCACAAAACCGTTTAAGGGAAGCGACCCCTACCGCCATGTAGCGGTAGCCTATTCCCCCGAGCGAGGAGGTGATACCCATAGGAATTAGAGTCGGAAGAAACCAACTGGAAAAATACAACGAGGAGCTATCAACACGCGACCGAGATTCTTGCATCTCTTAAAAGTGCAAATTTCTGCTTACCGGACAGATTCAGCGCCTACATATAACAAATGCATCTACGCAAAAGGCTGCTCAGGCGAGCCGCCGCCAGAGAGCTTCGTAAGCTGAAAGATTATGGTCTTGTAAACACGCTTGAGCGAAGGATTGGTGGCACTCGTGCCGGATCAGGTTCCTTGATCTGGCATCTCACAGAAGCTGGAGAGCGGTTTTCCTGGCAATAGGGAAGTTCTGAGCAATATTCGCGAAGACGCTATCTCGAACCCTCCCGAATGTTTCTGCGGCATTCATTAGCTGTATCAGAATGCTATGTTCAGCTCGTGGAAATCTGTCGTAGGACGCCGGGGCTGACATTACTTACCGCAGACTGGGAGACCGGATTGCTGGAGGCCATATATGCAGCATGGCAAAATCATCTCACTAAAACCGGATCTGTTCGCGGCTACGAAAAGCGATGGCTATGAGGACAGGTGGTTTATTGAGATTGATTTAAGCACAGAATCGCCATCTACCATCATTGGCAAATGTGACCGCTATCGCGACTACTATCGTTCATCCAAGAGGCGTATCCGAAGGGAGGCAAATTATTCATTGTCATTACGGCAGATGAATTTGAACGCCTGATCCGGCAAGGCTTTGACGCAAAAGATCTCTGCTAGGGGTTCTCCTCTAGCAGAGACGTCAAAACCTGCGGCATGCAAGTCGAGGCAGCTGCTGGACGAAAAAGGCCGATGGCTGTTTTTACTAATTTTAACGAAAGGAATTACATGATACAAAGACCAAGCCAAGAAGAGATTGAAAAAGGCTTAGCGGAATTTAAGGGCGACTACAAGAGACTACTCCGAAACATTACAAATTGTTTGGTGTTTGATTACAAGGCAATTTGCTCGCTCAGAACGCTCTTAGCTGATTCTAAGGAAGATATTGCTGAACTCAAAAGAACCATCCGCCCATACGTCGTAGATCTCATTTATGTCCTGATTCTCGATGAGAAAGATTTATATGATGACGAGCCCTGGGAGGATGAAGGATGACGCGAGAAACTCTTACCGAACAGCAAATTAAGAGTAAATACAACTCTATTTCAGAGTGTCTTGCCATCTGCTATATCCAATCAAGAGAATATTGGAAGACGCAGAATTACTCAATATAGATACGACGCCCATCAAAGAAGACTTAGCCTGTTTCACTCAAGAATTTACGCAGCTTTGTATGTAGCAAGAACCTTCCAAAACAAACACAGCAAAAACAAAACATTAGAGCCTTTTGTAATCTATGCAAAAGATGCTCTCGGCTTGCATACCCCAGGCCTTTGGCTAAATGCATCACGCTTGATCAAGAACGGATTAGCCGGCGTTTCCGGCTAAGTACCTATACACCCCAAAACAGACTAGCTCATAGTAGAACATTCTTAAAGATCGCCGGAGGCCTGAAGCGTGCAAGTCGGGCAAACATAATCAGCAAACGAAAACCTATCTATTTTTAGACTATTAACTTTAACGAAAGGATCAATATGGATTACCACACACTCGTCAGTCTATATGACGAACATAGCGACGCCATCAGCGAGCTGGAGCACGCTTGCGAACGACTTTAACCAAGCAGTTATTGACATGCATAGCTACAACATCTCGCTAATCGGCACAGCGGAACAGCTCCGGGCATTTATAGATGAATTGGAGCGTTGTTATAAAAAGCATTATTGAATTCCAAGACAACAAAGATAAGGAGTCAAAAATCAAAATAGGCTTTTCGTGAATTGAGGCGTTTGCCTCCGGCTTGCATACTTCAGGCCTTCGAAAATAACAACATATCAGTAAAGGAAACTTATGAATCACACATTACATTTTAACTTTGAGGAAAACGGTATGTCGTAGCAATTACGACATTAAGAGGAGATAGCTCAGGTCGTTTGGCTATCCATCCTCGCCGCTTTTCCAAAAATAAACGACAGCACATTAAAGGTATATAGCCACGCCGAAAGGAGGTTGAGATTAGTGGATATATCATGCTCGTAAATCGAAATCACATCGGACGCACCTTAACATCGTAGTCTCAGACTGTTCTGAGAAAAAACCGTAACCTGCAGGAGCAACTGCACAAATCCAATTCTTTGAGATAGGAGGAAATGACAATGATGACACAAACCATTAAGGAACAGATTCTGGCTGTCCGGAATACCGGAGAAACCAACATGTTTGACGTAAATGCCGTTCAGTATATCGCTAACCGCGAAGGCTACTATGAATTGGTCGTTTACCTGATGGACAACCGTAAAGAGTATGGCAACTTCATCATGACAGGCACCGCACCAGGGGCTTGAAAACGATGATGACGGCGCAATGTAACTGAAAAGCGTAGAAAGGGGGATTTTCTATGACGTTAGACTTTAACGATGATAGAACCTACACCAAAGATGTAGTTCTTGAAAATGTCAGATACGCACTATTTGATCCTAAAACATTGCGAGACGATGTAGTCTCTGCTGAATTTCTAGATGTGGTGAGCCGCATTTGCTTTGATGGATTATTCCAACCCAAATAGACCGAGATATAAGATTATTGATGCAGTAGATATGGTTTCGCTGGACATTAAGCTCAACGAGATCATGGATGCTGCCAATAAGAACTGCAAGAAAGCCGGATACAAAATCATGCTTATGGAAGATGCCATATCCGAGATTACTGGAGTCGCGCTTCCATGCGATGCGCCTTATCCAATGTATGTTGGGACAAATCCCGAACGTATACTCGGAGCTTCCATTCTGATGTATGAGACGTATCTTGAGGATCTTGCGGCGCAGATAGAGGATGACCTCTGTATTGCACCGTCAAGTATTCACGAATTCTCATTTTTCCGCTTTCTCTTGTGCAGCCTGTACGAATCATCGAAGCTGTACAGGATGTAAACCGGACTGTTGTATTACCACAAGAGAAGCTTAGCGATAGTGCATATATTTATCGCCGAGGCACTCATGTTATCTCGCAGGCCACGCTCAGAAATCCCGATAATCTCACTTGCTAATTAATCAAATCAGAGTGATGAATGCATAAAGGAGGAATCAGGCATGTGGCTTGAAGGAACTATTGGCATTCCGAAAAAACAAGACAGCCGGAAAAGGTTACATAACGATTCATTACGCCTTAAAGGTATATGATAACCGAGCGAATTCGGCATCAACCATGGCAAGATTTCAAAACTGGAATTAAGGCAAGATGGCGAGATCTGTTGCTAATTACGATCGTGGCTGGGATATCTACCCGCCACAAAGGAAGCCGAAATCGCTCTTTGTATTCTGCTAAACCAGCACAATTAAAGGAGGTCTCTATTATGACTACTATGAAATACGCCGCATCTGGCGAACAGAGGAAGCAACTCGTAAGCGCATTGTCCGAGGTTATTGGATGTGAATCCAAATACCTCAGAGCTCCGAGCTATGGATATGAAGTTGGTTCATGCATTGTTAATCGTACTGGGGATATTGAATTTCCGGACGACATGACTGAAGAAGAAATAGAGGCTATCGTCAAGAAACTTACCTGGCATGGCTTTGGAAGAATTTTGGATGTGCCTACGGAAGAAATCGACGGCGCACCTATACAGGAAGAGACCGTTCTCGAAGCAGAAGATCCGACTGAGGAAAATGTACCCGATATCGTGGAGGCAAACGTCGAAGAATCTGAAGAGGTTCTAGATGAAACCGTTGTCGATGAAGATAAAATCAGCGCAACTGAGAATTCAGATATTTCTGAAGAACTGTCAGAAGATCCCGTTGAGGAGACGGAAGCTCCTGTTTTGCCGGAAGGCGGTTTTGAATCAGAAGAATCTATGGAAGATGTTACAGACGAACAATCAGAGGAATCTACTGCTGCAGAAGCAGACGAACCAGAGAAAATCGTAATTGAACTGCCAGGCGCCTACCTTGATGAGGCTGAACTTGGCCGGGTCAGAGCCATTGTTGCCAGTAAAGCGTCTGTTCTAAAAAAAGCGCTTGAAACGGACGATTTGTCCATTGAGCGTAAAGAGGACAAGATTTGCTTCCCATGGTTTATCGATCATGGCATCGATGGCGAGGCCAAAGCATACATGCAACTCGTATCCGGCATCGCAAAACGAGCAAAAATGCTCACCCGGGTTACAGCTACAGAAAGCCCGTCAGACAATGACAGATTCACGATGAGTCTGTTTCTTGTATCCTTGAACTTCAAGGGCACAGAATATGCCTTTGCCCGTAAATTCCTGATTCGCAACTTAACTGGAAACAGTGGCTGGCGAACCGAGGAAGCGAAAGCAAGGCACGATGCCCGCAAGGTCAGAACCGAAATTGAAGCATCGGAAGTAACTATCGGACAAGCAATCATTAAAGGAGGCGAAGCTGATGCAAGGATTTCCAAATAAGCAGACGATTGAGAGACTACGAAAAATGTATCCTAGGGGAACGCGCGTAGAACTTGTTTCTATGAATGATCCTTATGCGAAACTCATCCCCGAGCGCAAGGAACCGTGCAGTTCGTTGACGATATCGGAAGATCTTTGTCAACTGGGACTGTGGCTCCGGTCTTGGCGTCGCTTATGGCGAGGATATTATCCGCAAAATTTAGGGCTATACCCACTCACACGCCAGCCCCATTGTGGGCTGGCAATTTTATAGTAAAGGCTATCGCACTTTAACAGAAAGGAGGCGCTCATGCGCTCGGAGGTAAAGCAGAGAATTGCTTCTCTTAGAAAAGAAAATTACTCCTATGCTTTTATCGGAAATACGCTGCACATTTCGCCTAATACGGTGAAATCGATTTGCCGCAGGAATGGTTATGAAGCATTTGGAAAACGAAAAACAAAGGCTGAAAAAACATTGCCAAATCTGTGTAAGCATTGCGGCCGACCACTAGATAATACGGCTGGGCAAAAGAAAAACTTCTGCTCAGATAAGTGTCGTATTGAATGGTGGAAAGAAGCTAGAAGAAAAAAGTAACCAGATGTTAGATTTCGGACTCGACATTTTCGCCAAAGAGAGTGATGAATGTCTGTAGGAGGTGGAAGTTATGCAGATTAAAGAGATTAACGCTACAAAATTACCGGATATCGGAATTAAGCGGGTTGCCGCTTATGCGAGGGTTTCCTCAGATAAGGATGCCGCAATCCATTCGCTATCCTCTCAAATCAGTTACTATAACGAATATATTAGCAGTCACGTTGGTTGGGAGTTTGCTGGAGTATATGCCGATGAGGGTATTACCGGTACAAAAGACAATCGTCCTGAATTTCTGCGTATGTTGGAGGATTGCCGGAAGGGAAAAATTGATCTGGTAATCACTAAATCAATTACCCGATTCGCTCGAAATACAGTAGTGCTTCTGGATACTATCCGAGAATTGAAATTGTTGGAGATTGACGTATTCTTCGAAAAAGAAAATATGCATAGTATCAGCAAGAATGGTGAGCTTATGCTGACCTTACTCGCGATGTATGCCGAAGAAGAATCCAGATCCGCCAGCGAGAACCAGAAATGGCGCATCCAAAAGATGTTTGAGCAAGGACGACCAAATACTGGCCGCATGCTGGGCTATTATCTGAAAGATGGGCAACTAACCATTATTCCTGAAGAGGCAGAGGTTGTTCGAATGATCTTTAAAGATTATCTTTCCGGCATGGGAAGATTAGCTATCGCAAACAAATTAAATGACTTGCATGTTCCTACTGTTCGGGGAGGCAAAGAATGGAGAGAAGGCGCTATTTATCTGATTCTACGGAATGAAAAATACACTGGCGACATGATTCTACAAAAGACCTATTCAGAGGACTTTCGTACTAAAAAACGTATTATCAATAACGGAGAAAGGCGAAGATATCTTGTAGAAAAAAAGTCATGAATCCATTATCTCAAAATCTATCTTTTGAAAGTTCAGGAAGAAATATCCCGTCGGAAGTCTTGTATAAAGATGGCTACACATACATCAAAAGGCCAATTTTCTGGATTGCTGACTTGCGCCAACTGCGGTAAGCATTTCAGGCGCAGAATAGCCAACGCAAGTTCGAAATATGCAAAACCTGCATGGCTTTGCTCAACCTTTGCAACCAAGGGTAAACGCTATTGCAACAATAAGCAGATACCAGAAGCGATTTTGATCGATAAAACAAAAGATGTGTTAGGGGTTGAATTCACTGGATAGCATTGATTTACGGAGTTACATATCCGAGATTATCTGCTATCAAAACCAAGAATTAACTTTTATCCTGACAAACGGAGACAAGATAACGGTTACATGGAGCAATTCATCCCGCCGCAACAGTTGGACTGAGGAAATGAAACAGGCAGCCCGACAAAAAACTTTAGAAAGGAGTAGCCCATGACCACAGAAAAACGAGTAACTGTTCTTGAGCCTATCAGCTCACAGGTCATTTATGATAATACTACTGAAGCGCCTAAGCTGAAAGTTGCAGCCTATGCCCGTGTGTCAACGGAACAAGACGAGCAGCAATCCAGCTATGAGGCTCAGGTAAATTATTATGACCACTATATTCGAAATAATCCCGCGTGGAATTTGTCGGTATCTATGCCGATGAGGGCATCACGGGTACGAATATGAAGAAACGCGATGGCTTCAATCGTATGATAGCTGACGCAAAGGCCGGCAAAATTGACTTGATTCTCACTAAGTCAATCAGCCGCTTCGCTCGTAACACGGTTGATGCATTACAGACGATCCGTGAATTGTCAGCATTAAAAATCGAAGTCTACTTCGAAAAGGAAGGCATTCATACTCTAGACAAGCAGTGTGAAGTTATGCTGACAATCATGTCATCGCTTGCCCAGGAAGAAAGCCGTTCTATTTCGGAGAATGTACGTTGGGGAAAGCAGAAAAGCATGCAAGATGGGAATGTATCGTTTGGATACCGTCACTTCCTCGGCTACCGCAAAGGCAAGGATGGACGTCCAGAAGTTGTACCAGAAGAAGCTAGGATTGTTCGGGACATATACCGAATGTTCCTTGATGGCATGACTATTCGCAATATTGCAAAAGAACTTACCGAGCGTGGAATTAAAACTCCCGGCGGCAAAGATATATGGTCTGTCAGTACAATCAAAAGCATTCTGTCCAATGAGAAATACAAGGGCGATGCGTTGTTACAGAAAACCTACACGCTTGATTATCTTTCAAAGACGGTCAAGAAAAAACAATGGTGAAGTTAAGCAATATTACGTCACTAATTCTCACGAAGCAATTATCGACGAGGATGTTTTCAATCTGGTACAGGTTGAATTGCAGCGACGCTCTAAAATGCGTCGGGGTCTCAGAAATAGCAGTCCATTCTGCACAAAATTGATCTGTGGAGATTGCGGTTCATTTATGGCCATAAGATCTTCCACGCCAAGGAAAAACATAGTAAGGATGTCTGGTATTGCAACCGACGCTATCAGGGAAACAATAATTGTTCCACGCCTATTCTTACTGAGGATGATTTTGGCAAAGTACTATCTCCAAGCTCTGTCAAAGATTTTTTGGAAGACAAGGAAAAATGTATTTCTACATGCAGGGCGAAGATGAACAAGGCAGATGCTCTTGAAAAAATACGTCAAAAGCGTATAAAAGCGGAAACAAATTTAGCAAGAGATATGGAGAAAATTCAAGCTCTTGTAAAAGAGAATGCCTACATTTCTCAAGATCAGCAAGTTTACCGCAAAGCGATTTGAGGAGATGTCAAAGCAGATAGAACAGCAAAAATCCGATATCGCAAATTTACAGGAACAGGAACTTAGTCTCATAGGCGTTCGCGAAAAACTATCACGCTTTATTGAGACGCTTGAATCCTTCGATTCGGAGCCAATATTTGATTCGGTAACATGGAATTCCCTTGTTGAGCGAGTTCTTGTGAACCCGAAAAAATATCATTTTCGAATTTAAGGATGACGAGAAGATAAAAATCACAATCTAATCTCAAGGCAAACTATATATCAAGAATATGAGCGGCCAGCAATGACCGCTCTTTTTCATGGCAGTAAAAATATGCTAAAATAAGCGCTAGAATAATATAAGGAGAAATATGGCTAAGCACACATGCGAGAAGACTAATCGTAAATCAAAACGCGGTTTTACGATCATCGAGGTCGTCTTGACTCTCGCCATTGGTGGGCTAATCTTTCTGACGGTCTTTATTGCATTGCCGTCATTGCAGCGATCTCAGCGCAATACACAACGCCGCAACGACATGGATCGAGTAATGACGGCAATAGTGAACTATCAGAAAAATAATCGGGGTAAGATTCCTTTCACGACAACCGGTCAATATGATACAAATTTCGTGAAACGATATATAGATTCTAGCTGCGAGTATGTCGGAAAAGATAACGGTAGCAATGCGAAGTATGGAGCATATGAATACAAAAACTGCTCAGACTCTTTTACGGATCCGGACGGCGAAGTCTATATGATCGCGCACCTGCAGACCAGAAACGACAATGGCGATCGCGATATCTCGAGCTGGATACGTAGCCACTATATTTATATCGCCCCACAAACAAAGTGCGTAAATTATAATGGTAATTATCGTATTTTTGACCGACGGTGGCCCGAATAATTTCTCCATGTACTATTTGCTTGAAGGTGGAGCTGTTTACTGTGCGGATAATTCTAACTCTTAGATGGGGCGTATGGAAAACATCATTATCAAAAAGACGGAAAGAACGATTTTGCTGTTATTATGAAGTTGGAAGGCGGGTTGGTATATTGTGTAGATAATAGCTAGATAAACTCCCTGAACATTCTTCTAATGGTCAGAATTGGTTCATTTTGAAAAGCCGTGCGGCTTATGCTATTTGCACCAATTTTTAATTTTTCTGGTTAAGGCAATTCTAAAAAAATTGGTGCAAAAATAAAATGCTACATATTTATGTTGAAAATTGAGAGACTCTACGAGCTAAAAAATCTACTGAAGAAGCTAGAACTGGTGCAGACATAAAGAAAAATCCCCGAGAAATCGGGGACTTTTCTCACGCCGCACCGCTATCAGTGTGACGTCATAATATGGTGCGCCCGAGAGGACTTGAACCTCCACGGTATTGCTACCACTAGAACCTGAATCTAGCGCGTCTGCCGATTCCGCCATATCCGCATATGGTGCGAGTGACGGGACTTGAACCCGTACGTCATGGACACACGCCCCTCAAACGTGCCTGTCTGCCAGTTCCAGCACACTCGCTTGTCTCGCGCAACATGCAAGGGAAACGCGCGTATTAATAGTATAATTATCATTTCGGTAAATGTCAATAACTTTGCGAAAGAAAAATAAAATTTTGCATTGACCTCCCTTTCAAAGCAGGGTATAATAAGGACTGTTCCATACTTCGGGATGTGGCTCAGTTTGGTAGAGCGCCTGCTTTGGGAGCAGGATGCCGCAGGTTCGAATCCTGTCATCCGACCACGCCGGAGCAAGCGATGATCGCTTGCTCCGATTTTTTTTGCCCGCTCTGTAGCCTGCATACAAGTATCATTTGCACAAATTCTTCTTCCACGCCTGTACCCGGGAATAAAAACACGCGCGGCACATACAATAATGATACAAAACAGAAGGAGAATGGATAATGAGCAAAAGACGCGTTTACGACAATGACGCCGAATTCGGCGAAGAGTTCTATCTTCCTGACTATTTTGAAAGCAGTGCGGAACATCAGTACAAAAACGCTTTTCGATAGAGAGCAAATCCAAGAAAAAAGAAGATAATAAAAGCACCGTGAAGAAAAATGAGACATAATTGCGCACAATCGGATTTACGCCTATATTCATGAATATATCACTGTATTTGTGGTTTGACATCCTGCGCAAAGTGAGTATAATTAAATCAAAGGTCAAATATAGTCAATATCAAAAAACATTAAAAAGCAGGTGATTGCCAAATGGGAATCAGCGACCAGATCGCCGCTTTCATCTATGAACTGCTGGGGATTCCAACGGCGTGCTCGAACTGCAGCGCCAGGAACTGGCGAAGCACTTCAACGTCGTCCCGAGCCAGATCAACTATGTGCTCGATTCACGGTTCCGCCCCGAACAGGGATTTGTCATCGAAAGCCGGCGCGGGGGCGGCGGATACATCCGTATTTACCGCGTAGAGAGCGACCGCGCGGGACATGTGATGCACATTGTCAACGCCGTGGGCGACCGGCTCGACGCCGTGACAGCCGAGCGCTACCTCAAAAACATGTGTGATTTTGAGGTCATCACAGCCGAACAGGCGCGGCTCATGGCGGCCGCCGTTTCGGATAAGGTTCTCTCCGCCTGGAGCGGGAACGGCGCAGCGAAGTGCGCGCCGACATTTTCAAAAATATGCTTGTAGCCATTATCGCATAAGGAGGAATCGACGATGTTATGCCAAAAATGCAACAAAAATGAAGCCAACACCTATTACAGCCAGATCATCAACGGGAAGAAAACGGAGATGTATCTCTGCCCGCAGTGCGCGAAGGAAATGTCCGTCGGGAATTTCTCTTTCGGCGGCTTTGGGTTCGATTCCCGAGCCTTGTCCGCGCGGCGGCCGCAGAGCGCGCCTGCCCGACATGCGGCGCGACCATGGGCGACATTGCGCAGATCGGCCGGATCGGCTGCGCGGAGTGCTATTCCTTCTTTGAAAACGAACTGCGCGACGCGATCCGGCGCGTGCACGGCGACGTGACGCACAAGCCCAAAGCGGACTGGGCGCCCGAACCCATCCGGCCCATGGTGGAGCAGGGGCGGCGCGGCGGCAAAGCCGGCCAAACCGGCAAAGGCGAAAACGCCGCTGGAACAGAAGCGCGAAGCGCTGCAGCAGGCGGTGGCCGCAGAGGAATTTGAGAAAGCGGCGGTGCTCAGGGACGAGATCAGAAACTGGAGGAAGAACAGCATGGCGCATAAGCAGCAGACGGCGGCGATCAGCTGCCGCATACGTTTCGCGAGGAACCTGACCGGCTTCCCCTTTCCGACGCGCATGAACGAGCGGCAGCGCAGGATCTGTGAAAAGGTGCGCGGCTTTCTTTTCCGCAAACTCGAATATGGGCCGCGATTACGACTATATCGACATGGACAGTCTGCCTGAAATTCAGGTTCTGGCCATGGCGGAGGAGCATCTGATCAGCCCGGAATTTGCCAGAGGCCCGAAAGGCCGGGGCCTGATTGTAAATAAATCCAAAATGTGTCAATCATGATATGCGAGGAGGATCACCTCCGCATACAGGTTCTGGAAAAGGGGCTGGGGCTGGAGGCCGCCTACAGGACGGCAAACAGCTCGACCGCCTGCTCGGCGAAAAGCTGGGCTATGCATACAGCGAGCAGTGGGGCTACCTGACAAGCTGCCACACCAACGTAGGCACCGGCATGCGCGCCTCCGTAATGCTCCACCTGCCGGCGATTACGGCCCTGCACGCAGTCGATAAGCTGGTCAGCGAGACAGGCCGCCTGGGCGTGACCGTCCGCGGCGTATACGGCGAAGGCAGCCAGGCCGAGGGCGATCTGTACCAGCTTTCCAACCGCATCACCCTGGGCGTGAACGAGCACGAGACGCTCGAGCGCCTCGGCGAAGTCATCCAGAGCGTAATCTCCGAGGAGGCGCGGCTGCTTAAATACTGGCGCGACGCGAACCCCCTGGTCTTTGAGGACAAAGTCCTGCGCGCCTGGGGCGCGCTGCAAAGCGCGCGGCTGATGAACGGCGCGGAATTCCTGAAGTATTACTCGCTGTGCCGCACCGGGTTGGCCTCCGGCCTGCTCAAAGGGCGGCCTGGACACGCTCGATGAGTTGTTTGCGCAGACCCGGCCCGCGTCCATTGCCGCGCGGCAGGGCCGGGCGCTGGAGCCCGCCGAACGCGACACGATCCGCGCCAATATGTGCAGGGAAGCCCTGCGCGGCATGAAACCCAATATAGAATAGAGGGATGAACTATGACATTTGACAGATTCACGCAACGGGCCGGCAAGGCCCCTGAACCTGGCGCTGCAGTCGGCGGCCGAGCTGGGACACAGCTATATCGGCACCGAACACCTGCTGCTGGGTCTGCTGCGCGCGCAGGACGGCGTTGCCGCCCAGGTCCTACGCGGCAAGGATATCACGGTGGAAAAAGGCCGTCCGCGCCGTGGCGGACAACATCGGCGTGGGCTCGCCGTCCGCGGTCACGCCGCAGGACATGACCCCGCGCGTCAAAAAAGATTCTGGAAACTTCCTATTACGAAGCGCGCAACCTGCAGAACAACTATGTCGGCACCGAGCACATCCTGCTCGCCCTGCTGCGCGAACAGGGCTGCAAGGCGGATGAAATCCTCGAGGAGCTGGGCGTCAGCGTCTCCCTCGCTGTACGTCGAGCTTGTGATGGAGCTGTCCGAGCACGGGCGGCGCAGGCCAGCCGGACTACGGCGCGGCAGGCGGCGGCAGGCCCGCGCACAGCGGAGGCAAGGACGGCGCGCTCGGCCAGTACGGCCGCGACCTTACAGAGCTTGCGCGCGCCGGCGAGATCGACCCGGTCATCGGCCGGGAAAAGGAGATCAGCCGCATTATCCAGATCCTCTCCCGCCGCACCAAGAACAACCCCTGCCTGATCGGCGAGCCGGGCGTGGGCAAGACCGCCGTCGCAGAGGGGCTTGCCATCCGTATCGTCGAGGGCAACGTGCCCGAAACGCTCAAGGACAAACGCGTCGTCGCGCTCGATTTGGCAGCATGATCGCCGGCGCGAAATACCGCGGCGAGTTCGAGGACCGGCTTAAAAACGTGATGGCCGAGATCGCCAAGGCGAAAACGTCATCCTGTTTATCGACGAGCTGCACACCATCGTCGGCGCGGGCGCGGCGGAGGGCGCGGTGGACGCGGCCAACATCCTCAAGCCACCCCTCTCCAGAGGCGAGATCCAGGTTATCGGCGCAACGACGCTGGACGAATACCGCAAGCACATTGAAAAGGACGCGGCGCTGGAGCGCAGGTTCCAGCCCGTGACCGTCGGCGAGCCGACGGAGGAGGAAAGCGTTGAAATCCTCAAGGGCCTGCGCGACCGCTATGAGGCGCACCACAAGGTGAAGATCACCGACAGCGCGCTGGAAGCGGCCGTCAAGCTCTCGGCCCGCTATATCACCGACCGTTTCCTGCCCGACAAGGCCATAGACCTGATGGACGAGGCCGCGTCCAAGGAACGGCTCAAAACCCTCACCCGCCGCCGGCGCTCAAGGAGATGGAGGATAAGCTCGTATCCCTCGCCGCGGAGAAGGAGGAGGCGATTCAGAATCAGGAGTTCGAGCGCGCCGCCACCCTGCGCGACCAGGAAAAGGAGCTCAAGCAGCAGGTGGAGTCGGCAAAGAAGGACTGGCAGAGCAAGGACACATCGGCCAGCAAGATCGTTGACGAAACAAGCATCGCGGGCGTTATTTCCGAGTGGACGGGAATCCCCTCAACAAGCTGGCCGAGACGGAGAGCGAACGGCTGCTGCACATGGAGGATATCCTGCACGAGCGCGTCGTCGGTCAGGACGACGCGGTGACAGCCGTGCCAAGGCCATCCGCCGCGGCAGGGTCGGGCTCAAAGATCCCAGACGCCCGGTCGGTTCCTTCCTGTTCCTCGGCCCCACCGGCGTGGGCAAGACGGAACTGAGCAAGGCGCTTGCGGAAGCCATGTTCGGCTCGGAAAACGCGCTGATCCGCATCGACATGTCGGAGTACATGGAAAAAGCACACCGTCTCCCGCCTCATCGGCTCGCCTCCGGGCTACGTCGGCTATGACGACGCGGGCCAGTTGACCGAGAAAGTGCGCCGCAAACCGTATTCCATCGTCCTGTTCGACGAGGTGGAAAAGGCGCATCCCGACGTGTTCAACATTCTGCTGCAGATTCTGGACGACGGCATGCTGACCGATTCCCACGGCAAAAGGTCGATTTCAAAAAACACCGTAATTATTATGACTTCGAACATCGGCGCGCAGACCATCGCCGCCAAGGGGCAGACGCTGGGCTTCGGCGACAAGACGGACAGCTTTGAAAAAGACGCAGGACAGCATAAAGAGCAACATCATGGGCGAACTGAGAAGGATGTTCCGCCCCGAGCTGCTCAACCGAATCGACGACATCATCGTATTCAAGCAGCTCACCGAATCGGATATTGAACAGATCACGCGGCTGATGCTCAAATCCGTCACCCAGCGCATGCGCGATATGGAGATTGAGGTCAGTTTCACGGACGAAGCGGTAAAGCACCTCGCAAAGACCGGATACGACGTAACCTACGGCGCAAGGCCGCTCAAGCGCGCCATCAGAGCCAGGTGGAGGATAAGCTCGCCGAGCAGTTCCTGGACGGCAGTCTGAAAGGCGCGAAAGCCCTCACCGTCGGCTTTGACGGCGGGAAGCTCACATTTGAACCGCAGGCACAGCAGGCGCAGGCGTAACCGCAGCAATGAGCGGGCGGAGGACGAGTCCTCCGCCCGCTTTTATGCTGCTGCGGACAGGTATGCGCAGGGCAGGGCCCGACGTCAGTCCGCGTCGTCTTTTTTTCATGAGCGCCACTGGGGCTGAGCCTGCGCATTTTCCAAATGGTGAACGCGGAGCGACGGCCAACAGTACGGCGACAAGGGCGACGCCCGTCAGAATGCTGTACAGCAGGTCCTCCATCATGGGCCGCAGCGAGTTTGCGCTGTACACGCCCCACAGCGCGCCGCCCGCGCCGCCGATGAGAAAAGAGCAGGGCGTTGCCCGCCAGCAGCACAAACGCCGCGCGCTTCCACGGCATGCCGCAGGAAAAGTACACGCCCAGCGTCCGCTTCTGCCGCTCCAGCATCAGCGTATTGTACCCGCCCACGCCCACGACAGCAGCAGCACGGCCAGAATTGTGTGCACGGCGTATTCCGGCGTTGCGTCCGCGTACATCTCGTCCGTGGCCTGGGCGAGCGCTTCGATGGACCAGACCTCGCCGTAGTCGGCGAGCAGCTCGTTGTACTCGCCGATGCGCTCCGGCGTGTCGGTAAACAGCAGCGCGTCGGTCAGCTCCAGGCTGTCCTCCTGCAGGGGCTTGCCGTTTACATAGAGCTTCGGGCAGTAGACATATTCCGTGTCCGGGCTGTTCGGGTCATAGTTCGTGAAGATGTTATCAGGCTCGGTCTGGAATATTGCATAAGCGGGATCTTCGCCCGGGCCGGGAGCACGCCCACCACCTTGAGCCGGACGTTATAGCGCATGGCGTAGTCCGGGTCGGAAAAAGAGTCGGTATACGGGTCGTAACAGCTGACAGTGCACCTAAAATAGTACTCCATGCTGGTGTCTAAGACGTTGCCGAGGCCGTAGCCGAAGGTTTCGCACCACTCCTGGCGGACGACGATGGGGGATAAACTCGGAGGTACGGACGTCCACCCCGTCCGCCCACTCGGTCAACCACACGCCCTCCTTCATGTGCAGGGACACGTCCTCGCACAGCCCGCGGCTGTATTCGTATAAAAACATACCCGTCGTTGAAGACTCGGCGAAGTACAGATGCTCCGCCTGCTTTATTTCGAACATCGGGGTGCCCCCGCGCGGGGAGCATGTACGGCCAGTTTATCAGGCCGACCGACCGCACGCCCGGCAGCGATTCAAGCTCTTTTGCAAGCCGGATCACGTCTCCGCGCGTCGGCGTCACCGGATCCAGGATATACTTCGCCATCTCCTTCGTATACAGATGATCGTTCATTAGATATCGCATCCCGTATTTGGCTGTTTTTCATGAAATAAAGCGCATTGTCGCCGCCGCAGTGGCGGCGGATAAAGCGCTCGCTGCCGCCGCGCTCGTATATGTAGGTGAGCGCGCAGGTGGCGGAAAAGGCCACGAAAAACACCTGCATGAGCAGGATGAGCTCGGTCAGAATACCGCCGGAATAGCTCTTCAGGGGTCAAGTAAACGCGCCGCAGGCGCAGGCGCAGGGCGAGCTTTCCCGCCGAAACCAGCGGCTCCGTTCCGAACGGCCGTTCGTGCGCAGCGTGCGCATGAACAGCCCCAGCATGAGCAGGGTGACGGCCGCGAAAGCCGCAAAGAGCAGCAGGTAGGTCCCCGCTCCCAGGGCCGGCACCGTGTACTTGAGCGGCGTGAGCCGGATGACAACGTCCTTGAGCAGCCAGCCGGCCGTAAAGGCGAGCAGCGTGTAGAACAGCACCTCCAGCGCCGTGGCCGCGAATATGCGCCCGCCCGTTGCGCCCAGGTACCGGTACGTCAGCAGCCGCCGGCGGCTCCGCCGCAGGAAGAACACGTACAGCGTGACCACATTGCACACGCTCAGCACCACGATCAGCACATAGAGCATGAACTTGCCGTAGTAGTCGGCGCTGAACACCTGCCTTGCGGATTCCTGCAGGGCGAGGTTGGGACTCAGCGAATCGCCCGTCTGTTCGGATACCTGGACGGCCAAATCCTCGGCAAAGGAGGCCTGCTGCTGCTTCGACAGGGGCGATACGAAGCGGACGCGCAGCATATTCCCGCTCAGCCCCGCGTCCATAAAGTCCGCAAGGGTTACAAACACCGCGCGGTTGGGCCGGACGTCCTCCGGCAGTTCATCGGGCGTGTTGACCCCCGCGCCCACATAATCCGCCTGGTCCAGCCGCGCGTAGCTGAACTGCGAGGGCGTATACAGTTCCCGTCGTACAGGCCGCAGATGCGGAAGGTGCGCGGACCCGCGTTGGCCCGCAGGACAAACTCGTCCCCCACCGCGCTTGCCGCGGTCTTCTCCACCATCTGGTAGGGTATGAGAATCCCCCGCCCTCCTCCGGCAGCCACTCCCCGGCTTCCGGCCTCACGTACAGAGGCTTATCCGAGAGAATACCGATTATGTCGTACTCCGTGTTCTCCTCGCTGAGCACGGTCACGCTCACCGGCGTTTCGTGCTCGCGTTCGCAGAAGTCCATGATCGCTCCGACCGTCTGCGGGTTCTGCATGATTTCGACATTGAACTCCAGAGAACGGTCGGTCCCCGTATAGGCGGTCAGGGTGTTGAGCATGGAGGCGCTCTGCGCGTAGTAGACGCACTAGGGCCGTGGCCGAAACGGCCAGTCCCAGAAACAGGACGAACAGGGTTGTGAAATGGCGCGTAAACATGCGCCGCATATTCTGCCATACCAGCGTCAGTATCTTCATGCCGCTCCTCCTGCAAGCCAAGCGGCGGCGTAGGTACGCCGCCGCTTTACGCTACCGCTTGTTAATTGTGTACCGTGCCGCCTCTGGTGCCGCCAGTTCTGCTACCAACAGCACAGGTTGTATACCACTCCACGCTCACAGTTTTGTAGTTGTTGCCGGACGGGATGGAGCTGGTTGACTCCACTTTGTCGGGATGCACCTTGGAAGGTCCTCTGTCGGAATACACACCATAAGGATCGGCTGCATGAAAATATGTATACCGCACGATGGCCTCACAATTCGTAGTCCCCACACATGAAGATCCTTTAGCCACCGTGCCCTTGCAGGCGCGCGTGGTGTTCCAGGCGGAGGCTGTCGTTGTCGCCGTGTGGGCGAATGCGACCGAGAAGGCCGACACCAGCACACCAAAAACTCATGCGCTGTAAGCGCGCCCGCAAAGGTTGGTAGTACGGCGAGCCGTACGTGACCTTTTGCGGAAAGGAGGAGCAGCGGAATGAGCGATGGTTTTTTGAAGAAAAACCGGAGCCAGTGCAGCTTGCTCCGACGCGCACTGCGATCAGTTTCGTTCTTCTGCTCATTTGATGTACCTCCTTGCTGTTAAAATTTTACCGGATTCGGTAGCTTTTATTGTATTACATAAACCAGCGCCTGTCAAGTACATTTTGGAATTTTATGAATGAAAATCTAACTATAAGAACAAAAAATCATGTGATATACCGAAAAAAACAGGCAAAAAAAATAGGGACGTCCGCGCGCACAGCAAAAAACGCGCCCGGACGGGCGCGTTTTTCGGTGTGTTTTGCAGGGGAATTTCCGGGGAATGCACAGAGGCGCGGGGTGCGGGGCGCAGGCGCGGGCGCAGGCGCAGGCGCGGGCGCAGGTGCGGGCGCGGGGCACTGGCGCGGGCGTGGGCGCAGGCACAGGCACAGGCACAGGCGCGGGGCGCGGGGCGCAGGGCGCGGGCGCAGGCACGGGCGCGGGCACAGGGGCGCAGGCGCGCGGGCACTGGCGCGGGCACTGGCGCGGGCACTGGCGCGGGGCGCAGGTGCAGGCGCGGGCGCCGGGGCGCAGACACAGGCGCGGGCGCAGGCACGGGCGCAGGGCGCAGGGCGCAGGCGCGGGCGCAGGCACGGGCGCAGGGCGCGGGCGCAGGCACTGGCGCGGGGCGCGGGGCACAGACGCAGGCGCGGGCGCGGGCACAGGCGCGGGCGCAGGCGCAGGCGCAGGCGCGGGCGCGGGCGCGGGCATAGGCGCGGGGCGCGGGCGCAGGGCGCGGGCACAGGGCGCAGGCACAGGCGCGGGGCGCGGGCGCAGGCACGGGCGCGCGGCGCAGGCGCGGACGCAGGCACGGGCGCAGGGCGCGGGCGCAGGCACTGGCGCGGGGCGCGGGCGCAGGCGCGGGCACAGGGCGCAGGCATAGGCGCGGGCGCGGGCGCAGGGCGCGGGCGCAGGCACAGGGCGCGGGCGCAGGCGCAGGCACAGGCGCGGGGCGCGGGCGCAGGGCGCGGGGCGCTTTGCGGGAGTATGCGCGGGGGCCTTACGGAGGCAGGCGGGAAAAATTCAGTCGATCTCGTCGGGATAGAAGCCGGAATGACCGAGAACGGGCAGGGCGTCAATGGCCGCCATATCCTCCGCATCCAGCGCGAAGTCGAACACCTGCGCGTTTTCCGCAATCCGCTCTTTTGTAACCGACTTCGGCAGCGGCAGCGTACCGTGCTGCAGGCACCAGCGCACGCACACCTGCGCCGGGGACTTGCCGTGCTTGTCCGCAACCGAGCGCAGCAGCGGATGGTCCAGCACAAGGCCGCGGCCGAGCGGGCTCCACGCCTCTACCTGAATGCCGTGTTCGCGGCAGTATTCGACCGCTTCAGGCTGCATGACGCCGGGGTGGAACTCGATCTGGTCGACCATGGGCGCGACCTGCGCGCAGGCGAGGATCGGCGCGATGTGGCGGGGCATGAAATTGCTCAGGCCTATGGCGCGCACCCGCCCGTCTTTATACAGCTTTTCCATCGCGCGCCAGGATTCCAGATTGCACTGCTCGCCGCTCATGCCGCCGCGCGGCCTGTTCGCGGGCCAGTGGATGAGATACAAATCCAGATAGTCCAGGCCGAGCTTTTTGAGCGAAAGGTCGAACGCGGCGAGCGTCCGTTCATAGCCGCGTTCCGTGTTCCAGAGCTTTGTTGTGATAAACAGCTCCTCGCGCGCCACGCCGCAGGCGGGATCGCTTCGCCAACGCCCTCCTCGTTTCCGTAGATGGCGGCGGTGTCGATATGCCGGTACCCCGCCTCGACCGCCTGCACCACCGAGCGGACCGCCGTTTCACCGTCGGGCACCTGCCAGGTGCCGAAGCCGACGCAGGGAATCTGCACGCCGCCCTGCAGCGTATAGGTATCCGTCAGTTTTTCCATGAGTATCCTCCTGTTTGTCGTCCTGCCGCGGCAGGGCCGCCCGCGCGCATGACTATTTCCATTATAGCGCGGCCGGGGCGCAAATGCAACGCGCGCCGGGGCTGCGGGGATTCTGCCTAGCTGTGCTTGCGGCTCCAGAGCGCGGGCGAGAACAGCATGAGCAGCGGGAAAATTTCCAGCCGGCCGAACAGCATGCCGGCGGACAAAACGATCTTGGAAAGGACGCTGAAGCCCGCATAGCTGCTGAGCGGACCCGCCGCGGCCAGGCCGGGGCCGATGTTGTTGAGGCAGGCGAACACGGAGGACAGAGTCGTCTCAACCCCCCAGCCCGTTCCAGCCGACAAGCAGGCAGGAGGACGCCAGGATGAACACATACGCCGTCATATACAGGCTCAGGCCGTGCAGCGTACGGTCCGAAACGGTTTTGCCGTCCATTTTCACAAGCGCAACGGCGCGCGGGTTGCGCAGCTTTTCCCGCCCGCAAGCAGGGACTTTATCATCAGCACAAACCGCGAGACCTTGATGCCGCCGCCCGTGGACCCCGCGCACGCGCCTACGATCATAAGGATCATCAGCACCCAGCGCGAGAACTCCGGCCAGAGGCTGAAATCCACGGTGGCATAGCCCGTCGTCGTCATGATGGAGGAGACCTGGAAGGCCGAGTGCCGGATCGTCTCGGCCGCGCCGCCGTGCATCCCCAGGTGTTGACCGCTATGAGCGCCGTCGCGCCGAGCAGGATGCCGACATACCAGCGCAGTTCCTCGCTTTTGAGCGCCTGCTTCGGCTTTTTCAGCAGAAACAGGTAATAGATGCTGAAATTCACGCCGAACAGGGCCATAAAGATGGTTACGACCCACTGGATATAGGGGCTGTAGCTCGCGATGCTGTCCGGCAGCACGGCAAAACCGCCGGTGCCGGCCGAGCCGAAGGTGATGCAGATATTGTCAAACAGCGGCATGCCGCCCAGCGCCAGAAGCAGTATCTGCAGCAGGGTCATGCCGATATAGATGGAGTAGAGAATTTTCGCCGTCTGATGCATGCGCGGCGTGAGCTTTTCCACTTCCGGGCCGGGGCTTTCGGCGCGCAGGAGGTGCACCGCCTGGCCGCTCCCGCCCCGCGCCATCGGCTGCAGCGCGAGCACGAACACGAGCACGCCCATCCCGCCCAGCCAGTGCGTAAAAGCTGCGCCAGTAGAGCAGGCCCTTGGGGATGGCGAGCACGTCGGGAATAATGCTCGCGCCCGTCGTGGTGAAACCGGACACCGTTTCAAACCAGCAGTCCACAAAGCTGGGGATGGCGCCGCTGAAAAAAAGGGCAGCGCGCCGAACAGCGAAATCACAACCCAGGTAAACGCAACGGTGAAAAAACCCTCGCGGGCGTAAAAATTCTTGTTTTTCGGAACGATCAGGGTTAGCAGCAGCACCCCCACGGCGGCGGTGAGCACGATCGTCATGGCGGCAGGGCCGCGCATGGAATCGATCTCCTCATTGCCCAGCGAAATGAAAACGCAGGGACCATGAGCGCCGCTTCCAGGCACAGGATCTTTCCAACCGTATTCAATATCATTTTATAGTTCATAAGCTATCTTTCCACCCTGGGCGGTTCGGCGAAGATGTCGTCGAGCCGCGTGAGCATTTTTTCCGCCTTTGTCACGATCACGACCGGTCCCCGAACAGCAGCGCGTCGTCGCCGCGCGGTATGATGACGCGCCCCTGGCGGTTGATGCAGGCGACCAGGGATATCCGGGCGCAGGCGCAGTGATTTGAGCGGCACGCCGGTACCGCGCACGTCGGGCGTGACGGCGAACTCCAGCGCGTCCACTTTTTCATTGACGATCCGGTGCAGGGTGAGCACCGAATCCTCCGAGGTGTTCTGCATGGCGCGCACATAGCGCACAATGTCGTGGCAGACGAGGTTTTTCGGGCTGACAACCGATTCAATGCCCATGCTGCGGAATATCTTTTCATACTCCATCCGGTTGATTTTGGCGACGACCTTCCCCGCGCTTATCATGCCCGCGTACATGGCGATGACCATGTTCTCCTCGTCTATATTCGTCAGCGTCACAAGCGCGTTCGTCTGTTCCAGCCCCTCGCTCTGCAGGACTTCGGGCTGCGTGCCGTCCGCGTGGATGATATCGGCGTGCGGCAGGGCTTCGGCTAGCTCTTCACAGCGGGCGGCGTTCTGCTCGATAATCTTTACCGCAGTTCCGTCCTCCTGCAGCGCACGCGCCAGGTAAAAGGCGATCCGGCTGCCGCCGACGAGTATTACGCTGCGCACCTTGCGCTCGGCAAAGCCGAGCCTGCGCACAAACCCGACCAGATCCCGGGGCGCGCCCGTCGCGTTGATCGCGTCGCCTGGCCGGAGCTGGAACGCGCCGGTGGGGATGTACACCTCCCCGTCGCGCTCCACGCCGCAGATCAGCACCTTGGCGCCGCCGGAGAGCGCGGGCAGGTCGCGCAGGGCGCGGCCGCACAGGGGATTGCCCTCCGTGAGCCGGAGCTCGACGATTTCGACCCGGCCTTTGGCGAACGTCTCGCGCTTAATGGCGGCCGGGAAGCGGAGCAGGTTCAGAATCTCCATCGCGGCGGCGCGGTCGGGGTTGATGGTCATGCTCAGCCGCAGCTCCTCCTTGAGAAATACGAGCAGATCGGGTATTCCGGGCTGCGCACGCGCGCTATTGTATGCTTTACGCCCAGCTTGCGGCCGAGCATGCAGCAGAGAACATTGACCTCGTCCGACGACGTAGCCGCAATGAGCAGCTCGGATTCGCCGACGCCCGCGTCCCGCTGCGCCTGCAGCGTCGCGCCGTTGCCGACCACGGCGCTCACGTCCGTGCGGTCGACAAGCTCCTTGAGCACGTCCGGGTCGCGGTCGATCATCACGATATCGTGGTCCTCCCTGGAAAGCTCGGCCGCCAATGTGGAACCGACCTTCCGTCCCCCACGATTACGATTCGCATTTTTTGACAACTCCTTTATCATATCTTCATGCAAAGCAATTTGATTCTAGCATTATCCTTTCAAAAAACCAAGGGGCTAACGGCCAAAATCACGGGATTTTGCCAGTTTTGCATGCGCTTTTTATCAAGAAAGCGCCGCTGTGGAAAAATATTGCCTTTGCGCACGGCGGCGTATATAATATATACATTATTATATATGTCTGCTGGTGAACGCATGTATATTGTATACGCCGCCGCGTCGGCCGTATTTGCCGGGCTGACTGCGGTTCTCGCCAAAATCGGCGTCAAGGAAATGGATTCCACCCTCGCTACGGCGGTGCGCACGGTCGTCGTCGCCGTATTTGCGTGGCTGATGGCATGGATTACCGGCGCGGCGCAGGGCCTGGCCGGCGTCAGCGCGCACCCTCGTCTTTCTCGTGCTGTCCGGGCTTGCGACCGGCGCGTCCTGGCTCTGCTTTTACCGCGCCCTGCAGCTCGGGGACATGAGGAACCGGGTCGTGCCCATCGACAAGTCGAGCACCGTGATGACCATGCTGCTCGCCCTGATTTTTCTGGGCGAGGGGCTCACGTTCGGCAAGGCCGTATGCATGGCGGCCATCGCCGCGGGCACCCTGCTCATGATTCGCCGCGCGCCCGCGTCGGCGGGCGAACCGCCGAAACGCGCGGCGGGAACGGTATATGCGCTGCTCTCCGCCGTGTTTGCAAGCCTGACTTCCCTGCTCGCCAAAGTCGGCATTGCGGAAATCGACTCCAACCTCGGCACGGCGGTGCGCACGACCGTCGTGCTCATCACGGCGTGGGCGATTGTCTTTGCGCGGAAAAAACAGCGGGAACTGCGCGCGTGCGACGCGCGCACCCTCGCCTTTCGCGCTGTCCGGGTTTGCGACCGGCGCGTCCTGGCTCTGCTTTTACCGCGCCCTGCAGCTCGGCCCGGCCAGCGTGGTCGTGCCCATCGACAAACTCAGCCTGCTCGTCACGGTCGCATGCGGCTGCCTGCTGTTCCGGGAACGGCTGGAGAAGCGCGCCTGGCTGGGGCTGGGCCTGATTACCGCGGGTACGGTCGCAATGGCGTTTCTGTAAGGCGAACGCCTTGCATTTTCCCCGCGATGAGTGGTAAAATATGAAAAGCCGTACATGAACGCACGGCGGTCCGGGAATAGTAATAAAACAGACAATTGTCATAAAGGAGTCTTATCATTATGAGCGACGCATGCACACATGATTGTTCCACCTGTTCCGCAAACTGCGACAGCCGCGAAAACAGCCCGAAGAGCCTTCTGAAAGCCCCACGCGCTCAGCAGCGTGAAAAAGGTGATCGGCATCGTCAGCGGCAAGGGCGGGGTCGGCAAATCCCTCGTCACCTCCCTGCTCGCCGTTCACATGCAGCGGGAGGGATACCACGCCGGCATACTCGACGCCGACCTGACCGGCCCGTCCATCCCGCGCGCGTTCGGGCTCAAGTCCAGGGCCGAAATGTCGGAGCAGGGCCTCTATCCGGTGCGCAGCACGACGGGCATCGACATCATGTCCCTCAACCTGCTGACCGAGGACGAAACCGATCCCGTGGTCTGGCGCGGCCCGGTGATCTCCGGCTTTGTCAAGCAGTTCTGGACCGACGTGATCTGGGACAAGATCGACTTTCTGTTTGTGGACATGCCGCCGGGAACGGGCGACGTGCCGCTGACCATATTCCAGTCCCTGCCGGTGGACGGCATCATCATCGTTACCTCCCCGCAGGAGCTCGTCTCCATGATCGTCTCCAAGGCGCTTAAAATGGCGAACATGATGCACATCCCCGTGCTCGGCATTGTGGAGAATATGAGCAGCGTCAAATGCCCCGACTGCGGCAGGAAATCCCCATTTTCGGCGAGAGCAAGCTCGGCGCGCTCGCGGAAAAGTTCGGCATTGAGCACACGGCGCGCATCCCCATCGACCCGAACATCGCCGCGGCGGTCGACAGCGGCAGGATCGAGACGATCGACTGCGAGCAGCTTCGCGACACGGCAGTGCTGCTGGGCGGCCTGCTGAAAGACTGAGTGCCATGAAAAGCGGCTTTTTGCAAAGCCGCTTTTTTCTTTCTTGGCGCAGCCAGGGAGAGAGAATACATATATGAACAAGGTCATCGGGGTGTTCGCCCATGTGGACGCGGGCAAAACTACCCTTTCGGAACAGCTCCTGTACCGTGCCGGCGCGGTCCGCGCGCCCGGCCGGGTGGATGAAAAGACCTCCGTGCTGGACGCGGCGGACGTGGAGCGGCAGCGCGGGATCACCGTTTTTTTTCGGGCAGGCCCGCTTTGTCTTCGGCGGGAACACATACTATCTGCTCGACACGCCCGGCCACGCCGATTTTACGGCGGAAATGGAGCGGGCGCTGCGGATTATCGACTTTGCCGTGCTCGTCGTAAGCAGTGCGGAGGGGATTCAGGCCCACACCGAAACCATATGGCGCATGCTGCGCGCCGCGGGCGCGCCCGTATTCCTGTTCCTGAACAAAACGGACCGGGCGGGCGCGGACCCCGGCCGCGTATACGCCGAGCTGCGCGCGCGCTTTTCACCGGATATTACGGACATGGACGCCGGCTTTACCCCCGGAGGTGCTGACGGCGCTCGCCGAACGGGACGACGAATTCCTGGAGGCCTATCTGGGCGGCGAGCCGGACGAGGCCGCGGCCCTTCGGCGGCGGCGCGGCGGCTGGTCGGCGCGGGCCGGCTGTTTCCCTGCCTGCGGGGCGCGGCCCTGCGCGGCGAGGGAGTGGACCGGCTGCTCCGGGCGCTGGACGGGCTGACTGAAACGCATTATGACACCGCCGCCCCCTTCGGCGGGACGGTATACCGCGTCGCGCACGACGGAAGGGCAGCCGCGTCGCCTTTTTCAAGGTGCTCAGCGGCGCGGTGCAGGCGCGCGACAGCGTCGGCGGCGAAAGATACAGGAACTGCGCCTGTACCAAGGGGCGGCCGGTACGAGCAGGTGCAGCGGGCCGAGGCCGGCATGCTCTGCGGCGCCGTCGGGCTGGACAGCGCGCGGCCGGGCATGGGAATCGGGCCGCGGGGGCGCGGCGGCGGCCTGTGAGACCGTGCCGGCGCTGACGTTCGGCGTGACGGCGGAAAACGCGGAGCTGTACGCCCTGCACGAGGCGCTGCGCACCCTGGAGAACGAAGACCCCGCGCTGGGCGTGACACTTGCCGACGGACGGCTGCGCGTCCAGTGCATGGGGCCCGTGCAGACGGAGATTCTGGAGCAGGCGCTTTGGGAGCGGTTCGGCATCCGCGCCGCGTTCGGCGACTGCCGCGTGTCCTACCGCGAGACGATTGCGGCCCCTGTGGTCGGCTACGGGCACTACGAGCCGCTGCGCCATTATGCGGAGGTGCATCTCTTGCTCGAGCCGGGCGCGCGCGGCAGCGGATTACGTTTGCGTCCGGCCTGTCCGCCGATGTGCTGGACCAGAACTATCAGAGCCAGATCGAGCAGACCGTGCTCGGGCACGACCACCGCGGCGTGCTGACGGGCGCGCGGCTGACCGATGTGCGCGTCACCCTCTCTACGGAAAAGCCACCTCAAGCACACGAGCGGCGGCGACTTCCGCGAGGCGGTGCGCCGGGCCGTGCGCCAGGGTCTGGAACAGGCCGAGAGCCTGCTGCTCGAACCGGTGTACGATTTCCGGGCCGACCTGCCGGCCGCCAACCTGGGCCGGCTGATGGCCGATATGCAGAAATTCTCCGGCGTGTTCGACCCGCCGCTCACAGAGGGCGGACGCGCCGTGCTGACCGGACGCGCGCCCGTGTCCGAGCTGATGCGCTACCAGAGCGAGGTGCAGGCCTATACCCGCGGCGCGGGCTACCTTTCGCTGCGCTTCGGCGGGTACGAGGTCTGCCACGACGCGCAGGCCGTGATCGAGGCGGTGGGCTATGCGCGCGCGGCGGACGGCGAGAACCCGTCCGAGTCCATCTTCTGCGCGCACGGCGCGGGGTTCGCCGTGCCGTGGTTCGAAATCCACAGGTTTATCCCGCCCTATAAGCGGCCGTTGCCGCCGGTTTCTAAGGAGGACGAATAATATGATACGCGAAATGCATTTACAGGACAAAGACGCCTTTCTCATGCTGGCGCGGGAGTTTTACGCGTCGCCCGCCGTACTGCACGGCGTACCGGAGGCAAACTTCCTGCGGACGTTCCAGGAAATTGCCGCCGGCTCGCCCTATGTGAGGGGATATATCATCGAGCAGGACGGCATGCCGGCCGGCTATGCGCTGCTCGCCCTGACCTATTCCAACGAGGTGGGCGGCATGGCCGTGTGGGTCGAAGAGGTATATATACGCGAGGCCTTCCGGGGCCGCGGCCTCGGCGCGCAGTTTTTTGCGTGGCTGCGCGCCGAATACGGCCAAAGCGCCAGGCGCTTCCGGCTGGAGCTTACGCCCGGAAACGAAGGCGCGGCCCGGCTGTACGCACGGCTCGGTTTTACGCCGCTCGATTACCGGCAGATGATTCTGGACGCGGACTAGCGTACGACGGCGCGGCAGGGAGGGACAGGCACAGTGATCAATTTTTTGTAAAATGAACGCCGGGGCCTGACGAAATGTTTAAAAATTCAATATTTTTGAAAAATTATCCTCCCAGGGGCTTGACGAATCATAAAAAATTTTTTTAATAATATTAACGATTTGCAAACACAAAAAAGCGTCCTGCAAATTGGAATTATATGATAGGAGGATCGCATCATGGAAAATAATGTTCAAAGCCCTCAGTACCAGCCGCCCGTAGCGCCGGAGAAGAAGCCCTCGAACGGACTTGCCATCGCATCTCTCGTGCTGGGCATACTGTCCATTATCATGGTATTCGTATACGCCTGGGTGGGCATCATCTGCGCCATCGTCGGTATCGTGCTTGCGGTTGTCGCCAAGAAGCAGAATCCGAGCGGGCTCGCTACCGCCGGCCTGGTACTCTCGATTATCGCGCTTGCAATCTGCATTATTTCAATCATCGCGGTTGTCGCCTGCGCAGGCGCGCTTCTGGGCGCAATCGGCAGCATGTAACCCCCTTTGCGCGTACATACAGGCAGGCGTTTTGCGCCTGCCTGTATTTCTTATTTATGAGGTGACTTATGTATGTACCCTGTCATACAGCTTGGAAACGTGTCCGTCAGCGTCTATGCGCTGCTGATTGTCGCGGGAATCGCCGCGGGCTGCATCGCCATGCGCCCGTTTTCAGCGTCGTTCGGCATTGAAAAGAGGACGCGCTGTATGCGACGCTGTTCGGCGTGCTGGGCGCGGCCGTCTGCGGCAAGCTGGCGTATGTGCTGGTATCCCTGCCGGCGGCGGACAGTTTCAGTTTTGACACGGTCGTGGGATTTTTAAAAAACGGCTACGTCTATTACGGCGGTCTGGCGGGCGCCGTTCTCGGGGTATGGGTATACTGCCGGGTTTTCAAACTGCCTTTTATGCCGCACCTGGACGGAACGGTCGTCGCCCTGCCGCTGATGCACGCGTTCGGGCGCGCCGGCTGCTTTTTGCCGGCTGCTGCTACGGCGTGCGCTGTGACGGCCCGCTGGCCGTGACGTTTCTCACAGCAGTCCCGCCGCGCCCAACGGCGTGGGCCTGTTTCCGGTCCAGCTCCTGGAGGCCGCGCTCAACCTCGTCCTGTTCGCCTGTTTCTGCGCCGTGTTCCGGAGCAGGGCGCGCGCGGCGCGCATTTCGTGCACGGGGCTGTATCTGTGCGCATACGCCGTGATTCGGTTTTTGTGGAATTTCTGCGCGGAGACGCGGCGCGCGGGCTGTGGCTGGCCTGTCCACTTCCCAGTGGTGCAGCATTGCCGCGCTTGCGGCCGGAATCTGGCTGCTGCTGCGCCGCAGAAAGCACGCCGGCACGCCTTGCGGGTAAGCGCGGGCCCCGCTCTCGCCCGCACTGTCTGCCGGAAAGCGCCTGCTTTTTCTTTTGCCCAGGTTGTGGTATACTGAATGACACAGGCGGACAGGGACGAGCTGCCGCCGGAACCGGCCCGCCCTGCCCGCGGCACAGACGCGCGGACGCGCGGGACGCGTATGGGAGGAACTGAAATGAGCCATATCGGCATATGGGTCCGGCGCGACCCGGAAAGCCGGGGCGGGACGCGCTGCTTCTGGAGAGCCTTGGCGCCTACGCGGCCGCGCAGGGCCTGCCGGCTCCCACCGGCGGACATTGTGCGGCCCGGGCCGGGGCGCAAGCCCTATCTGCGCGGCGAGCCGTATGGGTTCTCCGTTTCGCACAGCGGCGAATACTGGGCCTGCGCGGTGGGCGGCGGGAACGTCGGGCTGGATCTCCAGCTTCGCCAGCCCTGCAATTACCAGGGAGATTGCGCGACGTTTTTTTACGCCGGAGGAACAGGCATACCTGCGCCGGCGCGGCGCGGAGGCGTTTTTCGACCTGTGGGCCGCGAAAGAGAGCTATATCAAATGGCTTGGCGCGAACCTCAGCGCTCTGCGCAGCTTTTCGGCAGTGCGCGGGGACGAGCTGCGCTGTCCGGACGAACGCGCGCGGCTGTGGCTGTTCCGCTGTCTGCCGGGCTACGGCGTATGCCTGTGCGCGGCGGCGGACGGCGTTTCATTTCATTTTGCATAAAAAACGCAGAAATGGAGAAAATAGGACCGGATATTTCAATAAAGGAGGTATTCGGCATGGACACGTATAAAAGAACGCCTGGAGCAGCTCAAGCAGGAGTCGGCCCGGGAACTCGGCGTCAACCTGAACCAGACCAAGGATATAACGGCGCGCGAAGCCGGAAGCGTCGGCAGGCGCATGGTTCAGAAGATTTTTGATTCATACAAAGAAATAAAGAAATGCCGGACGGGCTGCAGCCCGTCCGGCATTTTCGTTGTATACGGTATAAGCTGTTTTCCAGTATGGCGCGCGGCCGCAGGAATGATATGGTATAATGTGCATATAAAACCACAACGTGTGTGACAGTACAGCGGAGGTGGCATATGGAAAAGCGCAAGGGCTTATGTGTATTCCTGCTCGGCGGCGTTGCTTTTTCCGCAGGCGTAGCGGCGGTGCTGTTCCCTGCCGCCGCGCCGTACAGGGCGTATTCCGTCGTCCTGGGCGCGGCGCTGGCCCTGCCGGGGCGGCGCTGCTGCTGTGCGCCGGGCGGCGCATGCGCCGCCGGATGCTGGAGGACCCTGCGCACTGTCCGGAGCTTGCCGCCGGGCTGCGGGAATTCGCCGCCGGGCGGACGGCCGCGGTCGCACGCGGGGCCACCGAGAGGATGGACGCCGCCGCGCTCGGCCGGATTGTGTACATGCAGGCGAAAATTCACACGCAGATGCTGGCGAACAGCGCGGTCTGCTCGCCGCCGGCGCACATCGGCTGCATGAACGCCCTTGCCGCGGCGTACGCCGTCAATTTCAGCCTTGCCGCTTCGTATCTGGAACGGTATCTGCCGGCGAGGCAGACAAACGTCGTGATGCGGCAGGCGTACCGCCTGCTGCTGGACGAGTACGGCAGCCGCGCGGGCGACGCGGTGCGGGAGTATGCCGCGCGGGCGCCGGAGAGCCTGCGCAGGGCAGGCGCGACGGAGACGGGAAAACGGTATCCCGCCCGCGCCTTTGAGCTGGAGCTGACCCGGCTCGCCGCGCGTTTCCTGGACGGCGGGGCCGGGTTGTTCTGCCAGCGCGAACTGCGTGAGCAGGTGCGGCGCTGGATACGGCAGGAATACCTGCCGCGCGACTTTCACCTGTGCGCGCCCGAAGCGGACGAACCGGCCCTGTACCGGGGTATCTCTATTCTACATAGAACGGGGCGGGCGCATTGCCGGCTGAAGCCGCACAGCCGCGGCATGCCGGCGGAAGCGCACGCGGCCTGTGCCCGGGCTTGACCCGCAGCCCCTGCAAAGCGGCCCGGGCAAGCGCTGTCCGGCAGGTGCGGGTTCGGCAAATCGCAGACCGGGAAAGTGCGGACAGGCGGGAACGCGCCGGCGCACAACCCGACGCCGTCCGCCGCGCCTTTCCGCCCTGCCCGCGCCATGCCTGTTTGCAGCCCGCCGTAGCGGCGGGCTGTTTTTTGCCTTTTTCACGCATGCGGGCAGAACGCCGCTTTTTCGGGGCCTGCACGCCGGAGTCCATGCGCACAAAAAGCGCAGGCGGGGGGAACCCCGCCGCCTGCGCCTGTATTTTAAAACTCAGTTTCGTCCCGGTAGTAGTTGATCAGACAGCCGGCGCGATGATCTTGCGCTCGTCGTCGGTCAAACCGGCAAGGCGCAGCGTGAAAGGCGTAACGCGCCCGCCGTCTATGGCATAGGCCTGTATCTCGCCTGCGCCTGCTCGGACCGCGGCGCGGACGCCCGGCACGAACAGGTACTGGCCGACGGCGAAGGGGGTCTGCTTCGCACAGGAAGGGGAGCATGCCCCAGTTGATCAGGTTGGAGCGGTAGCGCTTGGTTGCGTACTCCTTTTTTGCAATATTTGCAAACGTGCCCAGCACTTTCTGGCAGGAGGCCGCCTGTTCGCGCGCCGAGCCGTCGCCCGGACGCACGGCGTATACCACGCTGCCCACGCCGGTATTGGCCAGCGTCGCGCTCCCGTCGATGGTCCTGGCCGCGGCAAAGGCGGCCAGCAGCGCGTCGTTCGTGATCTCAGCGCCGTCCAGGCGCGCCTGTTCGAGCGCCTGCACCGCTTTGGCCCTGCCGACATAGGCCGGGTCCTTGCGGGAGAGCGTGAACTGCGCGAGCCGGAGCGGGTTGAACGGTAGCTCGAAGTCTCGCCGGAGGGGATTCCAGCTCGTCGGTCGTCGTCACCGGGTCGGTGATGAGCGAGGCGACGCAGAGCAGCAGGTTGTCCGCGAGCGGCTGCATGGCGGGCCAGTCCGCGATGTTTGGGCCGAACTGCAGCTCGGCCTGCTGGTCGGGACGGCCGCAGCCGTCGTACACCCGCGCCTGGTAGACGCTCTGGTCGAAGTAGTATTTCGGGTTTTCATAGCGCACGTCCAGGTCCGTCGCCGGCGTGAGCACGCCGCCCCTGGCGGCGGTCGCCGCAATGCTGCGCGCGTCCATGAGCGCGACGGCGGCGATCTGCCCGTCGCCGGGCTTGGAGCCCTCGCGGTTGGGGAAGTTGCGGGTGGTATGGCGTATGCTCAGCGCGTTGTTGGCCGGCACGTCGCCCGCGCCGAAGCAGGGGCCGCAGAAGGCGGTGCGGATGGTTGCGCCCGCCGTCATGAGCCGGGCCATCACGCCGTTGCGGGTCAGCTCAAGGTTGACCGGCTGGCTGGACGGGATACACGCTCAGCCCGAATTCGCCGCTGCCGACGCGCGCGCCGTCCAGAATATCGGCCGCGTCGCACAGGTTTTTCAAACGTGCCGCCGGCACAGCCTGCGATCACGCCCTGCTGGACGAGAAGCTTCCGTCTTTCACCTTGTTCGCGCAGGGTGAAGCGGACCTTGCCGCCGAGCTGGCGCGCGCCCTCCTCCTCCCACCTTTGCGAGGATGTCGCCGAGGTTGGCGTTGAGCGTCTCGATGGGGTAGACGTGGCTCGGGTGGAAGGGCATGGCGATCATGGGCTTGACCTTGGCAAGGTCAATGGTGACCAGCCCGTCATAGTACGCGACGGGGCCGGGAGACAGGGGCGCATAGTCCGCTTCGCGGCCGTGTACGGCGTAATAGCCGCGGATGGTTTCGTCGGTCTGCCAGATTGAGGAGAGGCAGGTCGTCTCCGTCGTCATCACGTCGATGCCGATGCGATAGTCGGCGGACAGGCTGCCGACGCCGTCGCCCACGAATTCCAGAACCTTATTCTTTACATACCCGCTCTCGAACACCGCCCCCCCGATCAGGGCCAGCGCCACGTCCTGCGGGCCGACGCCGGGCTGCGGTTTTCCCCGTCAGGTGCACGCAGACGATTTCCGGCATGTCGATGTCATAGGTGCGGCGCAGCAGCTGCTTGACAAGCTCCGGGCCGCCCTCGCCGACGGCCATGGCGCCGATGCGCGCCGTAGCGGGTGTGGCTGTCCGGGCCGAGGATCATCTTCCCGACAGCCGCTCATGCGCTCGCGCATGTACTGGTGGATTACGGCCGGTGGTGCGGCGGCACGAAGATCCCGCCGTACTTGCTGGGGCGGCCGAGAGCCCGAACATATGGTCGTCCTCATTGATGGTGCCGCCCACCGCGCACAGGGAATTGTGGGCAGTTGGTGAGCACGTAGGGGATGGGAAACTCCGTAAGCCCGCTCGCGCGCGTCTGGATGATGCCGACATAGGTGATGTCGTGCGAAGCGAGCGCGTCGAACCGGATGCGCAGCTTGTCCATATCCTGCGCGGTGTTGTGCCCGACAGGATGCGGTAGGCCATCGTCGCCCGCCGCGCCGCGGCCCTGTCCGGCTCGCTGCCGGTCTTCTCCGCACGATGGCGGCGGCGTCCGCGCCGTCGGGAATCCAGTCGTTCCCGCCGAGCAGGTACGCGCCTGTATTATGTACTGTAACCATAGCAACAGCTCCTCTTTTTTCTGTCCTTTAGTTTACCACAGCCGGCGGTCTCAGCGGCGGCGGCCGATTTATCAGCCGCCGCTTGCCGCAAGGGACTCGTTTTCCCGCCTTTGCGCGCGCACAGCGCGGAATGACGGATTTGTATTCTATGGCTGCCCGGACTCCGTCATCAGCTGTCTGGGCCTGGCCCTTCTCATGGACAATGCGATGACGGCGGACGTGATTGCGTAGACGGCCAGCACCGCGCCCGCGCCCGTCAGAATGGAAAGGGCTATCGTCGTGCCGTCAAAGGCGCGCACGCCCTGGGCGACGTATACGCCCGCTACCGCGCCGAACAGCGCGGGCAGAAGCATGCTCAGCGCGTTGCCCGCAACAGTCAGTCCCGCGGCTTTTTCCCCACGGCATGCCGCAGACATAGTACACGCCGAAGGTGCGCCGGTTCGCCGCGAATAGTATAATCCCGTATCCGCCTACGCCCAGCGCCAGCAGCACGGCCGCCACCGAGGCGTGCATGAAATAGATGCTGCCGCCCCCCGGACTTGTAGTTCTGCATATACATATCGGTCAGCCGCCGTGCGCTCTGCACGCCGCCAAGCCCGGTTAACGCAGCGTTTATGTCCGCCGCAGTAATGTCCGCTTCCGCCTGCGGGAACAGGTAGTAACAGGGCGTGGACGTCGCGTCAAAATGGCTTTTCCCGTTGTGCAGAATATCGGGGATATACCCCGGCGTGTGCAGGCCGGAGCCGGATTGCCCGCTTCTGTCGCACAGCGGCTCGAGCACGTTCGTAATGTCCCCGTAACCAGAGCTGAAATAATCATTGGCCTGGCTGTAGCCCATGATGTTGTATGCGTTTTCAGCGATCACGCCGACCACCTCGAACGTCCGCTTGTGCCAGTCCGCAATAGACGTCCCCACCGGCATGCCCTGCTCGTCCACGCCGAGGTCCGCCGTACCCAGGTTCAGGCAAACCTCGTATTCAAACTGTGAACCGAGCGGCAATATCTCCTCCATATACGGCGGTATGATACAGGGGATCACGCCCTGTTCGTCCGTCTTGTCATACTGGGCCAGCGGCGCCCAGCTCCCTTTGCTGAGCAGGATGGGTTCAGCCTCGGCAAAGCCGCGGTCGGCCTGGCATACATACAGGAACTGCTCGTGTTCCTCGTCCACAGTATCCTTCTTCGTCAGCATCCGAAAGCGCAAACGCCCGACCGGTACGCCGAGCTGCGCAAGCCTTGCCTCCAATTCCTGATTCAGAGGATGCCAAACGCGGGTTTATCTGCCGCTCAAAAGCATCGGTATTGATCGTGGAGACCGTATTGTTATTGAGATGAACGCTGAACATATCGTTCGGGAACATCCGGTTGATATAACGCCCATTTTGCCAGCGTCGTACACATAGGTCATGGCGTAGGCGAGCGTAAAGGCCGTCGCCAATGAAAGAAAAACGATCGATACGGTACGCCAGATATTTTTGCGGTAGAGAAAGGAGAGCAGGTACAGTCCCTTGCCGCGCCCGGTTCGTCCTTTGTCTGCGCGGCCTTGTCGCGGTCCGGGCCAGCGCGTCCGCACGCCCGGCCGGACAGAGCGCCCGGCGAGGCGCGCACCTGGCCAAGCTCGCCAGCGCGGCAAAACAGTACAGCGCTGCGAACAGCAGGATAAAATCGACCGCGCGAAAGGGCATGTACCTCAATATCAGCCCGGAGTGATCGATAAAGGGCAATGCGCCCGCACAGCTGATGGCAAAGGCGGCGAGGGTGTAGACGGCAAGCTCGGCGAGCAGGATGGCGGCGATCTTTCCGCCCGTCGCGCCCAGCATTTTATAGGTCAGATACTGCCGGCGGTTCTCCCGCAGGACAAAGGCGTACAGCGAGACGATATTGATCAGCCCCGCAAGCACGGCCGCGGCGTAGAGCAACGCACGGCTGATCTGGTTGACGCGCGATACCTCCATAAATTGCGTCATATCGGTAAACTTCGAGATTCCAGCCTGCTCTAAAAGACTGGCCTCCACCTGTTCCCTTACCCCTGAAATATCCTCCATAAAAGAGATATGGCAATAATCCGGCTCCAGCCCCAGTTCGGCAAAAACATCCATAGGGATAATCAGGGCGCGAAGAGGCCGTTGGCGCTGCTGCGCATCTATCTCTTCCAGCTCTGTGCCCGCCACATGCTCGCTGCCCTGCGGCAGGCGGCGCATGTCATAGGCGTAGGGCGCATAGCCGGCCTCCGCCGGCATAAGACCCACCACTTCAAACGCCCGGCCCGCCACACGGACGCTGTCGCCGACCGCAAGCGTTTGACCGTCGATCAGGTCGGGCTGGGCTACGGCCACCATTTGCCCCATCATGGTACGGTCGATAAACGCGCCGCTCTCCATCGCCTCTACCCCTTCAACGTCCCAGTATATGCCGATAATGTCGTAGTCGGGATTTTTATAGCTGAGCACGGCCGCATAGCGGATCTCCGGCAGTTCGCCGCCGACCACGGCGTCATAAAAGAACTGCACATCCTGGGACACACGCATCGGCGCCTCCACGGTGTTCTCCTCACCGGAAATATAGCGCTGCATTTTCAGCTCCTGCGAGCTGGACACAAAAATAGACGACCATTGCAAATCCGCCGACGATCAGCCCGATCAACAGCAGCAGCGAGACCACGGGACGCCGCAGCATGTTGCGCAGGTCGCGCAGTATTAATCTTTTAACATGACAAACCTCACATGTGTTTTATATGGATGGGGCGAAGGCGCTTATCATGTCAGTATATCAAATGGGCGGAGCCTATCTGTGGTAGTTCGATTTGTAATTTCCCCATATCGTGTTACAGCCGTCGCATTTGCCGTAACAGGCGTGCATCGCCGTACTTGCCACATAGCCGTAGTTTGATTGCTGAGTCTGGCAAGCGCTTCAAAGTCACCCCCAGTCTTCGGCTGTCTGGATCGCCGTACTTGAGGGATTTGTAATGGGATATGTGTTGCATCTTACGATTACATAGGTCGAGACCATTTTGGTGTGACAGGCTTTGCTGATGCCTGCCCCTCAGCATAATGGGAAGCTGCGGACGTCTCGTGATCATACCTGGCGGCCGCCGCGCCAACGGTGGACGCCACCGCGAGCAGAATGACGGCCGCGAGCAGAATCGTGATGCGGTTTTCCTGGTTGACGCGGGTGGCGCTGGGGTCATAGTCGAGCGGCGTGATGTTTGCCGGGATAGGCGCGGCGCAGGGAGGGGATCATGCCGCGGCCGGCGATGTGGTTCGGCAGGCAGCCGAACGGCTGCGCGCATATGATATTCAAAGCCCGATTCGATCAGCTCCGCCATCTCGCCGGTGAGCAGCCAGCCCTCGCCCATCTTGACGCCCTGACCGATAATGGCGTGGACAGTTTTGCGTGCGCTCGAAGCGGCCGGCGGACGGAAATGACCGGCGGCTTCACGGCGGCGCGATGATATCGGCCTCGCGCCGGTCGATATAGTTCAGCACCATCTGCATGGCGGCGGTTTTGCCGTTGCCGCCGTAGAGGTTCACCATTTCGATGACCGAGTTGTAGATGCAGTACAGGCAAAGTCCATCAGACCGGGCAGCACCGGCTTCGCAGCCCTCGCTGAGCAGGAATTCTTCCAGACGGTTGTTGCCGAGCGGCGAGTATTTGACGTAGATCTCACCGACGATGCCGACCAGCTTTTTCTTCTGCGTTTTATCCAGCTTCAGCTTTCCGCAAAGTCCCGCGCGATCCAGAACGAACCGGAAAAGGTGCTTTACCTCGCCGTAGCGCACCATGCGCTCGCCGGTGAAGCGCTTGATGACCGCGTCCATGCAGATGTCAATCGCCTTGTCGGTCGAGCCGGGCACGACCTCGTACGGACGGCACTGGTTGGCGACCATCATGATCAGATCACCGATCAGAAGCGCGTACGCCACCTGAACGAGCATGGTCTTGGTCAGCTTGAAGCCGGGGTTGCTCCAGACCGGAAAAGTTCAGCGAAATGACCGGAATGAAGCCGTAGCCGTTCTTTTTTCAGCGCCTTGCGCAGCAGGTGTATGTAATTGGAAGCACGGCAGCCGCCGCCGGTCTGCGGCAGGATGAGCGCGATCTTGTGAATGTCGTACCTGCCGGATTCGATCGCGTCCATCAGCTGACCGATGACCAGCAGGGCGGGGTAGCAGGTGTCGTTGTGCACGTTGCGCAGACCCTGCTCCGCGATGTTCGACCCCGGTGTGCAGCAGCTCCATGTCGTAGCCGTAGTTTTTCATCAGGCGGCAGATGAGTCCAAGTGCACGGGCAGCATGTTCGGTACCAGAATCTTATAGGTTTTTCGTCATTTCCTCCGTGAACTGCGGGTAGGAATATGCGGGCGTTGCCTCAGGCGTTTTGCTGTTCTGGCAAGCCTGCGTCCTCCTCTACGGCGGCAAGCATGCTGCGGATACGGATTTTTGCCCGCACCGAGGTTGCTGATCTCGTCGATCTTCAGCTGTGTGTAGATTTTGCCGCCGTCGTTCAGAATGCCGCGCATCTCGTCGGTCGTGATGGCGTCGACGCCGCAGCCGAAGGAGACCAGCTGGATAAGCTGCATGTCCGGCTTCTGGTGATATACGCGCCGCGGAGTACATGCGGGCGTGGTAGGTCCACTGGTTGAGCACATGCACCTGGGCCGCTTCGGGTCAGCTGCCAGACCGCATCCTCGGTGACGACGGCCAGCCGAATCCGAAATGAGCTTGTTGATGCCGTGGTTGATCTCATTGTCGATGTGGTAAGGCCGGCCCGCACGAGGCACGACGATCTGCCGTCCCTCCGTCCGCGCGCGGCGGATGATCTCCGCGCCGCGTCTCGCGCGGATGCGCGCCATGTGCGCGTCGTATTCGCATATCCCGCGTCCACGGCGCGGCGATGACCTCGCTTTGTCAGATCTGGGGCAAACTGCCGCAGAATAGCCGGCGTCAGCCTGCGCTTGAAATCGCGCGGGCGGTGTATGCCGGCATCATAATCGTAAAAATCAACGCGTGCTTTGCGCAGCGGAGACAGTTGGCGCGTATGACCTCGGGGTAATAGGCGACGACCGGGCAATTGAAGTGGTTGTCACCGAGCTTTTCTTCGATGTTATAGCTCATGCAGGGGTAGAAGATGGCGTCCACGCCCGGGTCCTCGAGCAGGGCCGCGATGTGCCCGTGCGCGAGCTTCGCAGGGTAGCAGGCGGTGTCGCTGACGGGATGGAATGCCTGCCCCTTGAAATAGAGTTTCCGGGACGAACGGGGCTGAGGACGGTCACCTCGAAGCCGAGCTTTGTGAAGAATGTGTGCCAGAACGGGAGCAGTCTCGTAGAAATTGAGCGCCGAACGGCAGCCGATTTTGCAACGCCGCGCAATCCGGGCTGGGCTGGTAGCGTTCGAGCAGGGTCCAGCTTTGTATTTATAAATTCAAGTCGGGCCTGCCGCGGCTTTTTTTTGCGCCAGCGGCCGGTCGCAGCGGTTGCCGCTGATGTATTTGCGCCCGCCCGAGAAGGTGTTGACGGTGAGCAGGCAGTTGTTTCGCACAGGCCGCAGCCGGCGGTTTTGACCGTGTGCGTGAAGCGCGCCAGCTGCCGTCCGCGTAAGCAGGGTGCTTCGGCATCGCGACGCCGCGCCGGCGTTCCAGGCCGTAGAGGGCCGCGCCGTAAGCGCCCATCAGCCCCGCGATATCCGGCCGGATGACTTCGGCGCCCAATTCGTTTTCGAACGCACGGAGCACCGCGTCGTTGTGGAACGTGCCGCCCTGCACGACGATATGCTGCCCGAGCTCCTGCGGGCCGGAGGGCGCGGATGACCTTGTAGAGCGCGTTTTTGACAACGCTGATGGCAAGGCCCGCCGACACGTTCTCGATCGACGCGCCGTCCTTCTGCGCCTGCTTCACGGAGGAATTCATGAACACCGTGCAGCGGCTGCCGAGGTCGACCGGGCGATCCGCAAACAGGCCGAGCTTCGTAAAGTCCTTCACACGTAGCCTAGCGCCCGGCAAAGGTCTGCAAAAAGCTGCCGCAGCCGGAGGAACAGGCTTCGTTGAGGAAAATGTCGTCGATCACGCCGTCGTGAACCTTGAAGCACTTGATATCCTGCCCGCCGATATCGATGACAAAGTCGACATCCGGCATAAAATGCTTGGCGGCGGTAAAGTGCGCCACGGTTTCGACCAGGCCGAAATCCACGTGGAACGCGCTTCGGGCCAGATCCTCGCCGTAGCCGGTGGTGGTGACGGACGCCACGTTCAGGCTGGGATGCGCCTTGTAAACCCCAGCAGCACGGTTTTCAGCAGGGCATGGGGTCCCCCTGATTGGGCCGGTAGTCGGTGAACAGCAGCTCCGCGTTCTCGTCGATGACCGCCACCTTTGACCGTGGTGGAGCCTGAATCGATGCCGATATGGACGGGCCGGTGCGTAGTCCGCCGGGTCCGCCTGCGGCACCGCCGCCTTGGCGTGGCGGGCTTTGAACGGCCTCGTATTCCGCCTGATTTTCAAAACAGCGGCGGCTGGGAACGCGGTAGGTCTCCGACATGCCGCGCTGCTCCAGCAGTTCCGCCGTTTTCAGCAGGTCCCACGTTCCTCGGCGTAAAACGCCGCGCCCAGCGCCACAAACAGCAGGCTGTTTTCCGGGCAGGTCCCGGTCACGCCCAAAGTCTTGTCAAAGCTCTGCCGCAGCTTCACTTGGAAAAAGGTCAGCGGCCCGCCCAGATACAGAACGTTGCCCTTGATAGGCCGTCCCCTGCGCCAGACCCGCGATGGTCTGATTCACCACCGCCTGATAGATGCTCTTGGCGATGTCGGCGGACTTTGGCCCCCTGATTGATGAGGGGCTGGATGTCGCTCTTGGCGAACACGCCGCAGCGGGCGGCGATGGTGTAGGTCGCTTTTCCGCTGTCTGGGCGGCTTTGTCCATCTCCTCCGGCGCCCATTTTCAGCAGCGTGGCCATCTGGTCGATGAACGCGCCGGTGCCGCCCGCGCAGGAGCCGTTCTTTTTCCACATGCGCAGGAGTCGTCCGGCCCTGCCTCCCACCTGTTCTCGTTCCGGCTCTTCCGTCCCTGATCAATTTCCTGGCGGCCCGCATAGACAAACTTTGCCGGGTAACGCTATGCCCCATCAGGCCGTAATCCTGCCCGAATTTCTGCCAGGCTTCGGTGTTGTATTTTTCCACCCCGTCGATCAGGCGGCGCATCCCGCAGTCCACAGCGGCCACTGTGTGTGTGGTGTTCCTCGGCCACAGTCTGCAGTACCTTGCGCACGGCCAGCTTCCGCTCTGTGCCGCATACGCACCTGCGCTGCGGTGGTCAGATATTCTTCATAAAGTTCACATCTGGCCGCAGGATGCCCCCACTCCGCATAAAGCTGCTTGCAGAACGGCAAGACTCAGAAGATGCCGATGCCCGTGGAGCGCGCGCATCCAGCAGCAGTATCCAACAGGCTGCTGCGTGCCTGGCAGTACTGCCCAAGCCGTCCGCCGCAGTGAACGATGCCGTGGCATCGCTGTGGGCTCAGTCAT
>VOFB01002302.1_pt1 | contig 45110 bp, 50 predicted proteins | sample 5384141 | NCBI WGS metagenome assembly VOFB01 (sample SAMN12384721, study PRJNA508395) | human gut metagenome | isolation source: healthy gut A | host: Homo sapiens | reverse complement strand
CCGGATAGCAGCCGTCCTGAGCCGCTTCGATAGTATAAGGCATTCGTCACCTCCGGGACAGCTCCTGCTTTTTCTGACGTTTCAATGCTTCTCTTACAAGGGTTGCAGTGTCGATTTTTCCATCCAGATAGCGCAGGCAGTCTCTCTTTTCCTGCTCTGAGATCTCCAGCCCCTCCATCCGGGCCGATGCAACTGCGTTTGCAAGTGCTCGTTTCCGTGCTACTGTCATTTTTCCGCCCCCTGTTTTTATCAGTATACCAAAAAACACCCACAGAGTGCAAGAGATAAAACCGTCCCGGCGTGCATCTCTGCATTCCGGGGCGGTTCGGGTCATTCTGAATAATGTGCGAGGAACTGTCTGGTACGCTCCTCCCGGGGGTGGTCGATGAGCTGTTTGGCCGGGCCCTCCTCCACGACCACGCCGCCATCCATGAACAGGATGCGATCGGCCACATCGCGGGCAAAGTGCATCTCATGGGTGACAATGATCATCGTGGTCTTGCGGTCAGCAAGATCACGCAGGACCTTCAGCACCTCGCCGGTCAGCTCCGGGTCAAGGGCGCTGGTGGGCTCATCAAAGCATAGGATATCCGGGTGAAGCGCCAGCGCGCGGGCAATGGCCACACGCTGCTGCTGGCCGCCGGAAAGCTGATGCGGGTAGTGGCCGGCCCGCTCCGAAAGGCCCATCTGCGCCAGCAGTTCTCTTGCCTGCTGTTCCAGCTCCGCGTGGATGGCCTTTTTGTTTGCCTGATATTCCGGGCGTTCCTTTGCCAGCAGTTCCCCTGCCAGCATCACGTTCTGTAGAGCGGTGTACTGGGGGAACAGATTGAAGTTCTGGAACACCAGACCGAAATGGAGCCGCTTTTTGCGGATCTCACTTTCCTTCTGGGTGGCAGGGTCGGCGGCATCCCACATGGTCTCGCCGTTCACCTTGATAACACCCGTGTCAGGCCGTTCCAGAAAGTTCAGGCAGCGCAGCAGAGTTGTTTTGCCGGAACCGGACGAGCCGATGATCGCCAGCGCTTCACCCTGCTCCAGATCCAGGGAGATGTCCTTCAACACATGGGTCTCGCCAAAATTTTTCCCGATACCGGAAGCTTCGAGCAACGCCATAATCTATCTGCCTCCTTAGCAGCGGAAATAATCGAGCTTTTTTTCAGCCCAGTTGAACAGGATGGTCAGTGCGCCCACAAACACCAGGAAGAAGAGCGCGGTGGAAAACAGCGGCCGATCAGGCCCTTTGCGCTGTACTCCTTGGCCATCATAATGATTTCCTTGTTGGCAATGGTGTTTGCCAGCGAGGTATCCTTGACCAGCGTGATGATCTCGTTGCCCATGGGGGGCAGGATGCGCTTGACGACCTGAAGCAAGGTCACCTTGAAAAAGATCTGTGTTTTGGTCATGCCAAGCACCTGCCCGGCCTCAGTCTGCCCCTTGGGCACTGCTTCAATGCCGCCGCGGTAGATCTCAGAAAAATAGCAGGCATAGTTGATGGCAAAAGCCACCACCGCCGCCACCATCCGTCCGCCGGAGCCGGAGGGCCAGGGGTTGTTCATGCCCAGCAGGCCGGGGCCCAGATAAATCACAATGATCTGCAGCATCAGCGGGGTGCCGCGGATGATCCAGACAAAGGTCTTGACCAGCCCGGCCAGCGGCTTGCAGCGGCTCATGGAGCCAAACGAGACCACCAGCCCCAGCGGCAGCGCAAACAGCAGTGTCAGGGCAAAGAGCTCACAATTGAGCAGGAACGCGCCGGACAGGCGCATAAGAATCACAGACACAAAAACACACCTTTTTTATTCAGAATCCATATTCCCCTTCCATCACAGCCGGTGAAAGTTCCCTCTGCTCGGGAGTCTTTCACGCATCGGCAACAAAAAGCCTCCCTCACCGGGGGAGGTTGCATCGCATAGCGATGACGGAAGGAGTTTTTCAACAAATTCAGTCAGCCAGTGCCAGATCGTACTGATCGGCCAGTGCCTGCAAAGTACCATCGGCCTTCAGTGCATCAAAGGCCTCATCCACAGCGGCGGCAGCATCACTGCCCTTGCGGAATGCCACGCCGTACTCCTCGGCGTTCAGCTCGTCCACGATCTTCAGGTCGGCATAATCGGTGCCCTCGCCGATCATGGCGGTGGCCAGGGTCAGGTCCAGTACAGCGGCATCGGCAGTGCCTGCGGCAACTTCCATCAGGCAGTCCGTCTGGACGCTCTTGGAAACGTAATCGGCCTGTGCCAGGTTCTCGTCCTCCTGGATGGTGGTCTCACCGGCGGAACCGGCCTCGGCGACCACGGTCTTGCCCACGAGGTCCGCGGTAGAGGTATAATCGGTGCCATCTTTCACAACGACCACCTGTGCATTCTTTGCATAAGCCTTGGTGGTAGCGGCGTTCTGCATGATGTCATCGGTCAGGGTCATGCCGTTCCAGATGCAGTCGATGCTCTTGGCATCCAGCTCCACGACCTTGGTATCCCAGTTGATCTCCACAAACTCCGGCTCCACGCCCAGCTTTTCGCAGACAGCAGTGGCCAGCTCGGTATCAAAACCGGTGAAGTTGCCATCGGCATCGGTGTAGTTCATGGGCTCGTAAACAGTGTAGCCAATGACCAGCTTGCCCTTGCCCTTGATGTAATCCAGATCGCTGCCTGCAGACTGGGATGCGGCAGCACTGCCGGAAGCAGAGGCCGAGGCAGATGCGGCAGTGGAAGTGGAAGCGGCACCGCCGCAGGCGGCAAGGCTCAGTGCCATGGCACCGGCCAGGAATGCGGATACAAGACGTTTCATATACGGTTCCTCCCTCAGTGGCAAGCAGCTTCGTTTTATTGCTTTACCATGCTAAATCGCTAAACTGTGGTTATAGAATAGCGCGTTTTCTGCCATTTGGCAAGGGGGAAAACTGATTTTTCGCAGTTTGCTCAAATCTTTACCGCTTTACCACGGCAAAGCGGGCAATTTGACAAAAAAAAATCGCCGCGTCGGCAGCTGCCAGACGCGGCGAGACGGTTTCTCTCAGAAAACGCAGCGGAATGCCACCGCCCCCCTATCCGGGAGAGCCGGTGCGCGATTGCGAGACCGAAAAGGGTTTCCTCCTCAGCTCAGGGCATCCAGCGCTGCCTTTTGCGCATCGGTGATGTCAATGGTACACAGAGCCTTCAGGTCGGCATCGCCGCCGGAAAGCCCGGCGATCTCGGTGCGGGTCTTGCCCTTGAGGGCATCACAGAAGCCCTCGCTGTGCTCATACCACTCCTTGCCCAGCGCCGATGCGCCGCGCATCCCATAGTCCTCGCCCAACTCCAGCTTGGTCTTGACGAGGTCCGGGGCTGTCACACCGCCGTCTGACACCACTGTCAGGGGCCGGCTCGGCCATATCCGCAACGGCACTTGTTACACGGTGATCCGCATCGGTAGTCAGTGCCACGATGCTCACATCCACCTGCGCATTCACGTCCTTGTCGTCGGTGGCGGTGATGTCCGAAGTCCCGTTCACCGCTTCGATGCCCAGTGCGGCCCTGTCGCCCTTGGCGGCACCCAGTGCCCTGGCATTGGCGCAGGCCCGGGTCACGGCATCCCGGTAACGGTCCACTGCAATGGTGCACCCGCTCAGCAGGTCGGCATCCGTGGGCTTGCCATCCTTATCCACTTTGAGCATGGAGACCTGTTCCGGTGTCATGCCGATCAGGTAACTTGCAAAGGCATCCGCCTGTTCCGCCCAGCCCTTTTTCAGGGAAGAGACCTCAGCCAGCGGGTAATCGTCCCCCTTCTGACGCTTGGTGCGCCAGTCGGTGGGCAGGGTCACATGGCCGGTGCTGTCCGCCGAAACAGACACTTCCAGCTCGTCCAGCAGAACACTCTCCAGTTTGCCCTCGCCATCCAGCAGGACAGCGGCCGCTGCCAGTTCAATTTTCCCTGCCCTGTCCTGATCGGTGGCCTCTGTCACCACACCCAGACCGGTTTTCCATGCCGCTGTCTGGGTCTGTACGGAGGATGTGCCGCTGCTTCCGCTCATGCTGCCGGAGCTGCCCGACCCGGCGTTCGTTTTGCCACAGGCGGTCAGCAGCAGCGCCGCCGCCATGGCACAGCTCCAAAGAGCCCGATGGTTCTGATTCATAGATACGCTCCCTTTCCACACGGCCCATTGGGCCTTTGCCCCATAGTATGTCCAGAAGAGCGTAAGATTACGCAGCCGACGGGAGTTTTCCAAAGCAAGTGTCCGCTGGGGTGGGACTCTGTTGCCGCAGGCAATAAGGGCGGGCGATGGAATGGCCCGTTTCACTTGCGTGGAAAAGCTCCCCGCGTGCTGCGCGCAGCCGCTTACATCAACGGACTCAGCAGCCGCAGCAAGCCGTCCAGTGCTGTGCCCGGCAGATTGGTGCGACAGTCGGACCGCATGATCTCCCGGCACTGCGGCAGGGTGCGCCCACATCCCTCCGCAGTGCGACGATCTGGCTGTTATGGAAGAGCAGTGTTCCGCACTCAAAATGGAGAAACAGGCTCCGGTAATCCATATTGATGCTGCCCACCACGGCCACGCGGTCATCGCTGACATAGCACTTGGCGTGGAGGAAACCGGGCGTGAATTCGTAGATGCGCACACCCGCCCGGAGCAGGGGCAGATAGTAGGAACGGCTGAGCCGGAACACCAGCTTCTTATCCGGGATCCCAGGCAGGATGAGCCGCACGTCCACCCCGCGCTTGGCCGCATTTTTCAGAGCATCCAGCATCTCTTCGCCCACGGCCAGGTAGGGCGTGTAGATATAAACATATCTCTGGGCCTGAGAGAGGATGTCCAGATAGACCGTCTCGGCCAGCGGCTCCTCATCCAGCGGGCTGTCCGCGTAGGGCTGCACCACGCCATCCTGCACTGCGGGCAGGCGGGTGGGCGCAAAGGCGGTGTAATCGGTCTCCTGCAGGCGGAAGGCGTTCCATACATTGAGGAACATCACGGTAAAGTTCCAGACAGCGGCTCCTTCCAACCGGATGGCCGCATCCTTCCAGTAGCCGAAGCGCTGCTCTGCATTGATATACTCATCCGCCAGATTCACGCCGCCGGTGTAGGCCACATTGCCGTCAACCACCACGATCTTCCGGTGGTCGCGGTGATTCATGACCAGCGACACCAGCGGCACCACCGGGTTGAACGGGATGCAGCGGATATGCGCCTTCTCCATGCGGATGACAAAATCACTGGGCAGGCCCAGCAAAAAATTCCAAAGAAAGATCCGCCAGCAGCTGGGGATACATCTCTCCCTGCAGGAAAAGTAGTGAGCAGCGGTATTCCCTCCAGGCCGGATATGGCCTGAACTTCGCCACATAGCGGGCTCAGGTTCCGGCTGAGATATCCAGCGCATGGTCTGGCCTCGGGCTGGGGCAAGCTCAGTCTGATGGGCCTGTTCCCACCTTCTGCATCCGCCCCGCAGATGCTTGGCGGGGCCTTGTTGCCAAAAGCCAGATAAAGCGCGCCGCCCAGCAGGGGCAGAAGGCTTCGATCAGAACGATCCAGCCGATCTTATAAGCGCTGTTTTCATCCTTGCGCACCAGATACAGCACGATCAGGGATGCTCAGCGCCTTCAGGGCACCGTTCAGCCAGACCCGCCCCGCCGTGAAGGACCAGAACGCCCAGAGCAGCCAGAGCACCTGTAAAGCCACCAGCACCGCGCGATCGTGACACGGTTGAAGATGCGGTTGAAAAACTTTGACGATAGGGCAATCTGAACATGTGGTATCCTTCCCTGCCGCCCACGGCGATTTTTGATGCTGTTAGTATAGCGCAGAGCGGAAGATTTTGCACTGAGTTCCAGCACGATGCGTTCCAGCGCACCATGCTCACCACGGGTCTTGCAGAGAACATCCAGCTCTCCGGGCCTCACTTGCCTGTCCGATGACCCGGATGCCCAGCATCCGCGCCACAGCAGCAACAGCAGGCTTCCGCGGCCATTGCGGGCCAGATTGGCCAGCGATTCCAGCGAAAAGAGCAGATGGGTGTGCTTGTGGTAACGGAGCATCTCTTCACAGATCTCATCAAACTCCTTGCCCTCAGCCAGCCAGCGCACGCAGATGTTCTGGCCAGCAGGCGCAGCTCCGGGCCGGTGGAAAGGTTGTCCAGCACGAACACCCGCTTGCCGGGATTCTCCTGCTGGTATTCCTCGGCGGCCAGCTGGGCGGCGTTGCAACTGCCCGACAGGGTGCCGGTGATGGTGATGGCATAAATTCGTCTGCGCCCTCATAAGCCTCCAGCCAGTCGCCGATGTTGGGGCAGGAGGTGCTGGGTCTTGCCCTTATAGGTGCGCAGGGTCAGTCGCCATTTCCACGGCGTCCAGCGTGCCGTCGTCGAGGTATTCCCTCTCGTCGGTCACGATCTTCAGAGGCACAGCAGTCAAAATCCACACCGTCCAGCTTGTACAGGCTGGCGGAAGAGTCCACAACAATCTTGGTTTCATAAGCATTTATCTTCCATTCCGGCGGCAGAGGATGCCGCAGTTTTTCCTGTTGTTTGAATCCACTATATCAGTTTTTCAAAAACCTGTCAACTGTTTTCTCAAATTATTTCAAAGTTTTTAATTTCCTGTTGACCGCATTTCCAAACATGGTATACTGTCCGCATGAAATTAGAATCAAACCGCCGCGTTGCGGCTGCGCCGTAGGGTTTGGCCCTGCCCCGGTATGCAGAACTCCCCACCGTAGGGCTTTATCTGATCAGAGGTACAGTTTTGTCAACGGGTGTTTCCGCACATTTCAGGGGAGCTCACCGCTTCCATGGTGAGCAACTACGTTAAGAAAGCGATCATCAGCCACCCCATCAAAAAGAAGTATACCCGGATCAGCTGGCCGTCTGATCTACATCGTAGTTTCTAAAACGTCCTGTCCATGGAAAATATCGACAGTCTGTTCAAGATAGGCGTCGCGATGAGCTTTCCCTACGTCTGTTCAAGCAGCAGGCGCATTATACCTCCGCGCAGGCGTGATGATGCACGCCCTAAGCCCTGCGCAGCACCAGCACCATCATCTCGGCTGTGAACAAGATTCTATCTGACTGCGTTTTCATCCCTGCGGCAGGATGCAGGCCCTTCTGGCCCGATATCCGCTTCACTGGTATACAAAAAATGGCCCTCTCCGTCATGCTTTGCAAAGCAATGATGGAGAGGGCCATTTTTTTCTTAAAATGTAAGCGTGGGGCTGATCTCATTTGGCGCTGGGCCTGCACGATGCAGTCCTTTTCCCGGCACGACACCCGCCGCACCCAGGGTGTTGAACATGGTCTGCAAAGCAAGTGCTGGGGTGTTGTTCTCCTGCGAGAGATGGCAGAGAGCAAACTTCTTGCATCCCTCCTGGATCAGTTCCAGCAGCTTTGCCGAGCACTCATCGTTGGAAAGGTGGCCCCGGTTGGACTCGATGCGGGAGCGCAGGTAACAAGGATACCGCCCGCTGCGGAGCATGTGGAGGTCGTAGTTGCTTCAATGCCACCAGGTCACAGCCGCTCAGGGCCTGATGCACCGGCGGGGTCAGGACTCCCAAGTCGGTGGCAATGGTCATGGTCTTGTTGTCCGGGGTGTGGATGCGGTAGCCCACGCAGGGCACGTCGTGGCTGGTGGGGAACATCGTCACGCCGAAATCTCCCACATCCTCTTCCCCGCCGGACAGGGTGCGCAGCTCACAGCTGGCGGGGCACAATGCCGTTTGCATCCAGAAAATCCAGCGTATCGTCTGCGCCGTATACCGGCAGCGGGTTCTTTTGAGGAAGGTGGCCAGCCCCTTGACGTGGTCAGAGTGCTCATGGGTGACCAGAATGCCTGCACAATCGCTGATGTTCAGGCCCAGCTCCTTGAGTGCCGTCGAGGTGGTGCGCACACCCTTTCCCATATCGATGATGATGTACTTTTCCCCGTACGCACCACGCTGCAGTTGCCGGAGGAACCAGAGTATAACGAGATGAATTCAGACATTTCAAACCTCAAGAAACGAACCTCTCCGTCATTGCTTCACAAAAGCTCCCCCCTGTCAGGGAAACTTCTGCAAAACAGACTGAGAGGTTCTGAACGATCACATTGCCGTTCCAGTGCAACGGGCATCCGCTCCACCTTCCTGATGTCAGCACCGAGGCCGCGCAGCTTCTCCACGATGTTCTCGTAGCCGCGCTCGATATGGCCGATCTCCTCGATCTCGCTGGTGCCGTCGGCCATCAGGGCTGCAACGACCATCGCTGCACCGGCGCGCAGGTCGGAAGCGCGGAGCGGGCGGGAGAAAGCTTCTCCACGCCCTCGAACACGGCCACCTGACCGTCCACCTGCACCACTGCGCCCATCTTGCGCAGCTCGTCCACATAACGGAAGCGGTTGTCCCACACGCTCTCGGTGACGGTGGAAGTCCCCTTTGCCACGCTGAGCAGAACGCCCATCAGGGGCTGCATATCGGTGGGGAAGCCCGGGTGAGGGGCATGGTGTTGATTTTCAGCGGCAGGATATCGCCCTTGCGGGAGACGCGGACGGAATCATCGAATTCCTCCACATCCACACCGGCACGGCGGAGCTTTGCCGTGATGGGTTCCAGATGCTTGGGGTGACATTTTTTGATCAGAACGTCGCCGCCGGTGGCAGCAGCGGCAACCATGTAGCTGCCCGCCTCGATCTGGTCAGGGATGATGCTGTAAGTGCAGCCGTGCATCTTTTCCACGCCGCGCACCTCGATCACATCGGTGCTTACACCGCGCATCCGCGCCGCACATATTCAAAAGTTTGCCAGATCAACGACATGGGGCTCCTTGGCACAGTTTTCCAGAATGGTCTGGCCCTGCCCATCACAGCGGAGAGCATACCGTTCATGGTAGCGCCCACAAAAAGAAGATATGGGCACCGTTTTCCAATTTTCCACGCTGTCCTCTGCACCCAGTGCTCCTTGCAGCCGCAGGCCACCTGTGCCTTGCCAAAGCGGGAGAGCAGCGCACCCAGGAAGTAGTAGCTGGCACGCATCTGGCGGGACGTTCCGGGACGTTGGTGCTGTTCAGGTGGGTGGTGTCGATTCTTGCGGTTCAGCATCTTGATGCTGGCACCCAGGGTGCTCAGGATCTTTCAGGCACCCACATCACGATTTTCGACAACTATCTTATTATACACAAATGGTAACTTCCAGCAAAAACAAAGCCCCAATTTTATAATCTTTGTCCCCTCGCCGGATTATTTTCTGTTTTGCCCAGAATCTGCGGAGATATTCGACATTTTTGTTTTTTTTTTTGCAAAAATTTTTGTTTTTATTTTTTTTACAATCAGCGCCCCTTACCAGACGCAATCCTCGCTGCAGGTCTCCTTGATCCAGCCCAGCTGATAAGCCTTGACCAGCTGCTTCAGGTCGTGCACCCGCTCCCGCAGGTTCTCGCCCTCGTCCGTCTCTTCCACCAGAATGCGGTGGTTCTCCGTTTCCAGAATGTTCTTCTGCGACACGATGTCGATGTTTTCGTTCACAGCCTTTTCGGCACTGACAAAGGGCTGATGGGTCCGCAGGGGACATGGTGCGGCTGGAGTACACCAGCGTGTACCCTGCAATGCCGGTCTTTTTTCATGGTAAGCGCGGCAGAACCCGCCGTCAATGACGACCAGACGGCCCCCTGCCCTTGATGGGGCTCTCGCCGTTCTTCTCCCGCACCGGGACATGGCCGTTGATGATGTGGCTGGTGCCGGGCAGACCGAATTCCGCCAGGATGCGGCGGCAGGCGGCCTCTTCATTGTACCATGTATAATAGGGGTCCTTGACTTCCTCGTGGGTGGCGGGGTCGGCAATATACAGCCGTTCAAAGGTGGTCATGGCGCTGCGGCCAAACAGCGGGGAGAGCTTGCCGCACCACAGATACCACAAAGTCCTGACCGCTCCGCCGGGCGGCGCTGCCCTCGGGGGCGAAGTAGCCCCGGCGGGCGCGCTCGTCACAGTAGTCCATGAGGGCGCGGCCCGAGTAGGCGTGGCCCTCGAACCGCTCCACAGCAAAGGTGCCTTTTTGGTCATCGGCACAGCGCCGTGGTAGAGCAGGTTGCCGTTCTCGATATGGTATACGCTGCCCTTGGCATACAAAATTCCACATGCTGCTGCAAACGCTCGCTCTGCCGGAAGGATTCCACCAGCTTGCGAAGCACCAGCCGCTCATCATCATTCAGGGCGGCGGGGTCTGCCGGATCCACGGTGGGGAAGCTGGTGTCCCGCAGGGGGTATGTCTGCCCGTTCAGGGTCACTGTTCCCTTTTTCCAATCGATGTGCCGCAGGAAATCCCGACCCTGCATCTTGAAATCCGGGTTGCGGTCGATGACCTTGCACTCTATCTTGAGCATCAGAATGGTCACGGCCTTGTGCATCACGGCACAGCGGTGGAGCATGCCCTCGGTGTAAGGGCCGCGCGCCGCGTCGGTGTGGGGCATCCAGAGGGTCAGGTCGTCATTTCCGTAGAACTGCTCGGCCATCCGCTGCAGGTGCCGCAGGTTGATGCCGTAGCAGTCCTCTAGCATGGCATGGTTGTGGTAGGCCAGTGTCGTTTTGAGCACAGTGCAGACGCAGATGGGACTTCCGGCGGCGGCACCCATCCAGACCACGTCATGGTTGCCCCACTGGATATCCACATGGTGGTGGCGCATGAGCCGGTCCAGAATGATATCGGGCCGGGGGCCGCGGTCAAACAGGTCACCCACGATGTGCAGCTTGTCCACGGCCAGCCGCTTGATGAGCTCGCAGAGACGGACGATGAACTTATCGGCGCGGCCATTCTCGATGATGCTGCCGACGATCTGGCCGTAGTAGAGGTCTTTGTCGTGGTCCTCGAAGTGGGCGTGGAGCAGCTCATCCAGAATGTAACCGCAGCTGGACGGCAGGCAGGCCCGGACATGCTCCCGGGTGTGCTTGGAAGAAACCAGACGGCAGATATCAATGAGCTGAAGCAGGGTCTCTGTGTACCAGTGGTCAAGCGCTTCTTCATCCGCGCACCCAGCTTTGAGCTGGGGCAGCTTCTCGTTCGGATAATAGATCAGCGTCGCCAGCTCGGCCCGCGTCCCTTCCGGCACACTCTCCCCCAGCACGATGTCCACCTTTTCGCGGATGACGCCCGAAGCCGAGTTCAGGATGTGGACAAAGGCCTCGTTTTCACCGTGCAGGTCGCTCATAAAATGTTCGGTGCCCTTGGGCAGCTTGAGCAGTGCCTGGGTGCTGATGATCTCGCTGGTGGCCGCTGCCTGCGAGGGGTAGTCCCGGGCCAGCAGGGAGAGATATTTCAAATGTCCCGGATCTCCTCGTTTTCGGTGCGCATGACATCCTCCGTCTGATATGTAGTATTTTTGCATGATATATAATATTCTATCATAGTATACCACATTCCATATCATAAATGGTATAATAAACAAGAGTAATTCTGTCAAATCTTTTGCAAAGGACTTGGATATTATGCCCAAAACCATTTCTGTTGCCGTGCCGGAAGCCTGCACTCTCTGCCCCCGGCAGTGCAAAGCCGACCGGGCCGCCGGGCAGACGGGCTTCTGGGGGCGGCCCGCACCCTGAAAGCGGCCCGCGCGGCGCTGCATTTCTGGGAAGAACCCTGCATCAGCGGTACAAGGGGCAGCGGCACGGTGTTTTTCTCCGGCTGCACCCTCAAATGCTGCTTCTGCCAGAACTATCCCATCAGCGCCGAGGGCCTGGGCAGGGAGATCACCGTAGAGCGCCTGGCCGAGATCTTTCTGGACCTGCAGGCGCAGGGAGCCCACAACATCAACCTTGTCACGCCTGGGCAGTGGCGGCCCTGGATCATCGCCGCCCTCGACCTGGCCCGGGCGCAGGGGCTGCATCTGCCCATCGTCTGCAACACCGGCGGCTACGAGACCGTGGAGAGCGTGCACGCCTGGCGCGGCTTCATCGACATCTGGCTGGCCGACCTGAAATATGTTTCTCCTGCCCTTTCGGCAGAGCTTTCCGCCGCGCCGGACTATTTTGCGCAGGCCAGGCCCGCCATTGAAGCCATGATAGCTCAGGCCGGGCATCCTGTTTTTGACAGCGAGGGCATCTTGCAGAAAGGCGTCATCCTGCGGCATCTGGCCCTGCCCGGCCACATCGACGACAGTTTTGCCGTTCTCGATCAGATGGCCGCATGGAACGAGGCCGACCCCGGCTGCTTCCTGCCCAGTGTGATGAGCCAGTACACCCCCTTCTATCAGGCGGCAGACCACGGCATCGGGCGGCGCATCACCACCTACGAATACCGCCGGGTGGTCAACTACGCCATGGATCTGGGCCTCAGTTCTGCTATATGCAGCAGAAGAGCAGTGCAAAGGAAGAGTATACGCCCAGCTTTGACCTGACGGGGGTGTGAACCCCGGCCCGTTGGGGCCGTCATCCCTGCGGGGTTCTTTCGTCAAAACAACCAAAATTTCTTTTTTTTTTTTTTTTTCTCTCGGCCGAAACAGCATTTGCTTGATATCCGGTGCGCTGTGCGGTATAATGGATACAACAATGTGTTCTCACATGAAATGGATCCCAGAAACGACTTTTTAGGAGGAGCGTTATGGAACACTACAATCCCATCCTCGGCAGCGAGCCCAACGGCCAGAAATTTATCACCTGCGGCGAGATCATGCTCCGTCTGACCCCGCCGAACTACGAAAAGATCCGCATGGCATCCAGCTTTGAAGCCAGCTACGGCGGCAGCGAGGCCAACATTGCACTGGCCCTGGCCAACCTGGGTGTGGACAGCACCTTCTTCAGCGTGGTGCCCAACAACAGTCTGGGCAAGAGCGCCGTGCGCTGGCTGCGTTCCAACGACGTGCACTGCACCCCTATGATCCTGACCGAGCCGAACGAGACTCCTTCCAACCGGCTGGGTACTTATTATCTGGAGACGGGCTACGGCATCCGCGCCTCCAAGGTCATCTATGACCGCAAGCACAGCGCCATCACGGAGTATGACTTCTCTCAGGTCGATCTGGACGAGCTGCTGGAGGGCTACGACTGGCTGCACCTGAGCGGCATTACCCCGGCTCTGGCCCCCAACTGCCGCGGCCTCATCATCGATATGCTCAAGGAGGCCAAGAACAAGGGCCTGACTGTCAGCTTCGACGGCAATTTCCGCTCTACCCTGTGGACCTGGGACGAAGCCCGCGATTTCTGCACCGAGTGTCTGCCTTATGTTGACGTTCTGCTGGGCATTGAGCCCTACCACCTGTGGAAGGACGACAACGACCACAGCAAGGGCGACTGGAAGGACGGCGTGCCCCTGCAGCCCAGCTATGAGCAGCAGGACGAGATCTTCCAGCATTTCATTGCCCGCTATCCCAACCTCAAGTGCATTGCCCGCCATGTGCGCTATGCCCACAGCGGCAGCGAGAATAGCCTCAAGCCTTTATGTGGTACGACGGCCACACCTTTGAGAGCAAGCTCTACACCTTTAACATTCTGGATCGCGTGGGCGGCGGCGATGCCTTTGCCAGCGGCCTGATCTACGCCATGCTCCACGACTACCGCGCCATGGACATGATCAACTTTGCCGTGGCAAGCAGCGCCATCACCGACGATGTCATCCGCAACCTGATGAACATGAACTACGACATCCACGGCGATGCCAACATCACCGACGATGTGCGGTCGTTGGCGAACTCCATCCGCAACCTGATGAACATGAACTACGACATCATAGATGATGTGACCCTCGTTCATCATGATCAGGCGGTTGCCATGCACGATGGCGTCCTTCATGTTGTGGGTGATCATCATGGTGGTCAGGTGGTTCTCCTCGACAATCTTCGCCGAGAGGGTCAGCACCTTGAGGGCGGTCTTGGGGTCGAGGGCGGCGGTGTGCTCGTCCAGCAGCAGGAGCTTTGGATTGTTCATCGTGGCCATGAGCAGGGTCAGCGCCTGACGCTGACCGCCGGAGAGCAGGCCCACACGGGCCGTCAGCCGATCCTCCAAGCCCAGATCGAGGCTCTTGAGCAGTTCACGGTAGCGCTCCCGTTCCGCCTTGGTGATGCCGATTCTCAGGCCGCGACGCTTACCGCGCCGGGCGGCCAGGGCGAGGTTCTCCTCGATCTGCATGGTGGCGGCGGTGCCCATCATAGGGTCCTGGAACACGCGGCCGATGTAGGCGGCGCGCTGGTGCTCCCCCAGTTTGGTCACGTCGGTGCCGTCAATGATGATCTTGCCGCTGTCCACGGGCCAGACACCGGCCACAGCGTTCAGCATGGTGGACTTGCCTGCACCGTTGCCGCCGATGACGGTGACGAAGTCACCTTCGTTCAGCTTCAGGTTCAAACCATTCAGCGCCGTCTTCTCGTTGACGGTGCCGGCGTTGAAGGTCTTGGAAACATTCTGTATCTCAAGCATTGTTTGCACCCTCCTTGTTTGCCTTTTTGGCCGCAGGCTTTGCGAAGTACTGCTCTTCCAGTAGGGCACGGCGAGGAAGACGGCCACGACAGATGCGCTCAGCAGCTTTAGCAGGTTTGCGTCAAAGCCGAGGGTCAGCACCAGCTGGATAACGATGTAGTAGATGATGGCACCCAGAGAGACAGACACCATCTTGAGGGCGAAGTTGTGGAAGATGCGGCCAAACAGCGCCTCACCGATGATGACAGCAGCCAGACCAATGACGATGGCGCCGCGACCCATACTGACATCCGCAAAGCCCTGATACTGGCTCAGCAGAGCGCCGGACAGCGCCACCAGAGCGTTGGAAACGGCCAGACCCAGCACGATGTTGAAGTTGGTGTTGATGCCCTGTGCGCGGGACATGGCGGGGTTGGAGCCGGTGGCGCGGATGCCGCAGCCCAACTCGGTGCCGAAGAACCAATACAGCACGGCGATGACCACAGCCGACACCAGAATGACCATGATGATGGGGTTGTGGAGCGCGAACTCCTTGACCCAGCGCAGGGAGATGAGCAGGTCATACTTGTCCACGTTGATGGACTGGTTGGCCTTGCCCATGATCTTCAGGTTGATGGAGTAGAGGGCCAGCTGAGTCAGGATGCCGGACAGGATGGCCGGGATGCCCATAAAGGTGTGGAGCAGGCCGGTGACAAGGCCGGTGGCGAGGCCCGCCAGCACGGCAATGCCAGCAGAGAGACCCAGACATTCTGGCCCGAGAGCAGGCACATGACGCAAACTGCGCCGCCCGTGCCGAAGGAGCCATCCACGGTCAGGTCAGCCACATCCAGGATGCGATAGGTGAGATAAACGCCAATGGCCATAATGCCCCAGATAAGGCCCTGTGCGCACGCGCCCGGCAGAGCACCGGGCAGGTTCGCCAGTCTTGCAAGCATTTCCAAAATGATTCCTCCTAAATTACACTTTTTATAGCCCCGTTTGATACGGGAAAGCGGAGAAGAGCAAAAAACAGCCGCTCCTCTCCCGCTGATTTTAACTGTGGTTAAAGTCTCTTCGTTACTGCAGCGTGAACTCTGCGCCCTCTATCGAGGGAGGCCCTTTTTGCGCCATTTCTGGCGTCCAAAACAGACTGAGCCAAACAGGCTTTTAGCTGTCCTCTGAATGGCCTCCCTCGATGGCCTCGTAGCCGTCGGGAGCGGTCAGGCCCAGATCGTCGCAGATGGTCTTGTTGTACTTCTTGGTCACATCGGTGTACTCGATGGGCATGTCAGAGATTGGACTCGCCGTTCAGGATCTTGACGGCCATTTCACCGGTGGTGTGGCCCAGGTCGTAGTAGCTGATGGACAGGGTGGCCACGCCGCAGCCGGCGCAGATGCCCTCCTCACCCGCGAAGACAGGCTTCTTGGCTGGGCGGCAGATACCGTCCACAATGCCGGTGTTGGCCGCAACGGTATTATCGGTGGGAACATACACGGCGTCGTTCTCGTCAGCGGCCTTCTGGCAGACGGAAGACAGGTCGTTGGAGTCGGAGAAAGCGTACTGAGTCGCGGTGACGCCCTTGGCCTCCAGATACTTCTGGACCTCGTCCACCTGATACTGGCTGTTGGCCTCAGCGGAGCAGTACAGCAGGCCGACCTTCTTGGCGTCGGGCATCCACTCCACGATCATATCAGCCTGCTGGTCCAGCGGAGCCAGGTCAGAGGTGCCGGAGATGTTGCCGCCGACGGTGCCGGAGAAGTCGGTCAGGCCCAGAGCCACGCCGTACTCGGTGACGGAAGTACCCAGAACGGGGATCTCGTTGGTGGCAGACTGTGCAGCCTGCAGAGCGGGGGTGGCGTTTGCCATGATGAGGTCAACGCCGGAGGAAACGAAGCCGTTGGCGATGGTGGCGCAGGTAGCGGAGTCACCCTGTGCGTTCTGGAAGTCGAACTTCACGTTGTCGCCGAACTCTGCAGTCAGAGCGTTCTCAAAACCCTGCGTTGCAGCGTCCAGAGCGGCGTGCTGCACCAGCTGGCAGATGCCGATGGTGTAGGTGTCGCCGGAAGCGGAAGCGGGAGTCGGCTGCGGCAGAAGATGCCACAGAAGAAGCAGCCGTGGAGGATGCAGAAGAGCCGCCGCAGGCGGTCAGGGCAGCAGCAGCGCCGCAGACAGCGGCGGCAGCCAGGAACGAACGACGAGTGATTTTACGCATAATAATTACTCCCTCATTTTTCCATCTACGCGGCAGCAGGACGCCGCGCCGAAAAGCATTTGAATGTCCAGCAGAGCAGCCTCTGCTTTACACTCGTGAAGTATATCACGATTTCCGTCCGATGGCAACGCCGTTTCGGTTCTAATTATCTATTAAAGTGAATATATTTATCACTTTTTTCGATAGATTTTGTGTTCTTCTCTGCTGATAGTCCGTCAGTTTTTGAGCTCTGCGCCCAGCCAGACGAGGTTTTCTTCCAGCTGAGGGAGGTACTCTTTTCTCATAGTCAAACTTAAAAATAGAGTGCCTGCCAGAGCTTCGCCTGCATCCGGCGGCGCAGGGGCGGCTCGAGGGCGGCGTCCAGCGGCTCCACCACGTCTTCCAGGTCCATGCAGGTCTGCGCCCAGCGGACGTCGGTCTTTTCCCGGGCAGGGACGTCGTAGCGGGCCAGATAGTCCTCCACTTTTGCCTTCGATGACACGCCCTCCACAGTCGGTGGGCTGCAAAAAGTAGCTCACCTCCCCTTCCCTGCTGATCTCCTGCGCCAGCGGGTAGAGGGCGCAGACCAGCGGTTCGGCGTCGTGGATGGCGCAGTGGTTCTCGGTGAGGAAGGGGCAGTTGTTCGCGCTCCTCCTTCACGGGGGCCAGCCGCAGCACCGGCAGATGGCTCACCTGCCCGATGGACGCGCGGCAGAAGGCCCGGGCCACGGTCTGGGGCGGCAGGCGCAGCCGACCCGCGATTCGCCAGAGGTCGAAGCCCGACAGCACGATGTCCTCCCGCCCCCGGCAGCAGCCGCCGCAGCACGAGAACGCCTCGTCCCGCGCCAGCAGCGGGTGTCGTGCGGGCAAAACCCGTTGCGGCCGCAGAGGTCGAGCTGTGAATCCTTGAGCATGTATGTTTCTCCTGTTCTGTGAATGGTTTTGTTCCATTGTACCACAAAGCCGGGCACAGAAAAAGGGAGCGCATCCGCTCCCCTGTTCAGGACCCCCGGCTCACACGGCGGTAGACTGTTACGGCATCCTCGATGTGGTAGGGCGCGGTGCTGTGGTCTCCCCCTGCCCCGGCCGTGACCAGAATGTATTCCCTGCCCTTCACCTCGGCCAGACTGGCAAGGCAGAGCCCTGCCTCCCCGGTGTAACCGGTCTTACCGCCAGGATCCGGCCACGGTGCAGCTCTGTGCCGTCCAGCTGGCTCAGCAGGGTGCTGTGCATCGTGAACCCCTGCGGGTGGCAGTTGGTGGCCGGAACGGTATACCGCTCCGTGGTAAACAGCTTGCGGAAGGTCTCGTTCTGCAGGGCTGCTTCTGTCAGCCGGGCCATATCCCGCACAGTGGAAACATGCTCCGGGTCGTGCAGACCGGTGGGGTTGCAGAAATGTGTGCCGGTCATCCCCAGCTCTGCTGCTTTCTGGTTCATCCGGGCCGCAAAGGCTTCCTCGCTGCCGCTCACCTCCCGGGCCAGCGCTTCGCAGCACTCGGCCCCCGAGGGCAGCATGGCCCCGTACAGCGATCCCGTACCGTGGCCGTTTCCCCGGCCTGAAACCCCGCCAGCGAGGCATTCTGGGCCTGCAGAGCCGGAAAGATCTCCTCGGGCAGGGTCACGGGCGTGTCGAGGTCCGGGTTTGCTTCTATGGCCAGCAACGCCGTCATGATCTTCGTCATGGAAGCCGGATAGATCGTGCTGTCGGCATCCTTTTCGGCCAGCACCTCTCCGCTGTCGGCCCGCAGTAAAATGGCATGGGGACTGTTCAGCCCATCCAGCGTGACCCGCCGGGGCCACAGCAGCAGAAGCAGGGTTGCCAGCGCCAGCACCAGCAGCCAGAACAGCCGCCGGAAGGCTCTGCGCCGGTGCTTCCGGCGGTACGGTGAAGTTTTCATTCTCGTTCTCATCCCTTTTTGCAAAATCAAAAGCGCTTTCATCCCTTAATACGGGACGAGAGCGCCTTTTTCTGCAAAAAGTGGGGCCGCCCCACAAAAATTTGTGCAGCGGCCCCAAGCCAGCTTAATATTTTACCTTTTTACGTCATCTACAAGAACGTGTTCAGTGCTGTGCCTTATGGAACATGCTCTTGCGCTTACGCTCCAGCAGATAACCGGCAGCCAGCAGAACACCGCCTGCACGCACCAGAACATCTGCCATCCAGTTGGTGGTACCGGTCTGGATCAGCTTGCCGCTCTCCGGGCGGGCATCCTGTACCGGCGGGTTCACGGGGGTCTCCCGGGGCGGGCGTGGTCTTAGCAACTGCCTGCTCCACGGCGGAGTGGTGGGCCGTGCATCCTGCACTGCCGGGGTGGTCGGCGTAGTGGGAGCCGGAGCCGGAGGAGTAGGATCGGAGTCCTCGGGCGTTTCCGGTTTCGGGTTCGTGGGGATCACAGGGTCGGTCACTTCCCGCAGAGCGCCGTAAATGGTCACGGTATACTTTGCGGAGTCAGTGCCGTCGATGTTCTCGCCGGTGACCTTCACGTTGGAATCCGGGCCAAAGGCATCCAGCACGCCCGCTGCTGCGGTGGTGTTGGGGTTGTTCTGGCTCTCATAGCCCCAGACGATGGTATAGGTCTTGCCCTCATACTCGTACTCGGTGCCATAGACCATGTCATAAGCGCTGGGAGCACCCTCTGCCTGTTTTTCGTAGTTGCCCCAGATGAGCTTGGTGTTGCCCTCTGCATCGGTGGTCTTGGTGAAGTTCAGGCTCTTACCGTTCACCACCATATCCCGCAGAATAACGACCTGATCGCCATTCTCAGCGGTCTGGTAGGCAGTGTCGAAATTGTATCCGGCCTGCTTCAGCTCTTCCAGTGCCTTGCCGATGATCTCCGGGTCGTGGGAACCGTCCACATCCAGCATATAGTTCAGTGCGGCGGCGGGCACCCACACAGAGAGATACTGCTTCCCGGTCTCCTTGTTCAGGTCAGAGAGGTAGGTGTAGGTCTGGCCTTTATAGGAAAGGGCATCGAAGTTTGCGTGGGCATCATCCTTGGTCAGCAGGAAATTGGTCAGCTTGTCGCCCTGATCGTTCACCGGCCACAGGGTATTGTCGGCCTTGTAATCATAGGTCAGCGTGCCACCGGTAACGATGAGCTTCTGGCCCTTGTCATTCTTAGTGCCAACGATAGAATTCACATCCACATGGGAGCCGTTCTTGATGGTAGTGGTGGAGTTGGTGCCCAGAGAATAGATACTACCTTTGCGGAAATTGCCCTCAGTGATAAGGGTGCCGTTGTCCATGGTAAGAGTTGCACCGTTACCGAGAACAATAGCACTTGCACCTGTTGTGGCCTGCGAAAGGTGCAACTTGCTATTTTGATCAACCAGAATACGGCTTGGATTCTTGCTTAGGTTAACACGTAGAGCATGAGCATAGCCCTTCATTTGCAGATTATATTCGCTCTCTCCGGTAACATGCAGTTTGGTCGCACCACTCTGACCGCCAACAAACATCATACCAACACTGCCTATGGAGGTAACCTTGCTCTTGCCGCTGATTTCTACTTCATCAAAACCAGCGTAGATACCTGTGGGAGCTTCCAATTTGACCTCGCTCTTGTTGGTAACGGTCAGTTTTCCCTTTCCGTTACTCTCGGGGCCGTAGATGGCAGTACCATTCTGAGCACTGACGCTTCCGGTGGAGTTGTCAAATGTGATGTTGGTGCCGCCTTCAGGAGCAACGGAGATCCCCATGCCATTGCCGCTGATATTCACCTCGGAATTATCGAAGGTGATGTCTCCGGCATCGTCCTGATATTGGATGCCCTGGCCATTGCTGTCGATGTTCAGCGTGCTGTCTTCTACGGTTAGGCTGGAACCGGTTCCTCCATAGATTGCAGAGCTTTGTGTTCCCTTGATCTCCAGTGTGCTGTCACCTGTTACCGTGATGTCATCGGTACTGTCAATGCCATAACCATTGTTGCCGTAGACTAAACCTTCCTGATCATTATCGATCTTGTAAGCACCGCTGCCTACCGTGTCAATGGTCAGGCTGGACTTGTCCTCTACGGTCAAATCGCCCCGCTGTACGATACCGCGTCCACCCTGCGTACTGGAACCTGCTTCTGTGTGCTTGATATCCACATCGGCATTGTCCGTCAAGGTCACATCAGAATCGTTAGAGATCACCATTCCGGTAGAAGTATGATCAATGTTCAGAGAACCTTGGTCGCTGGTATCGTCACCCTTGATGGTCAGGGACGCACCCTCGCCACTGCTGTCATCACCTGCGGTTTCGCCGCCCACGCGGATGCCCTCCACATTGCGGTTGGGGCTGCTCGTGCTCTCTTTTTTCGCGTCTCCCGCTTCCTGGGCGGCATTCTCCAAGGCTTTCTTGCCATCAATGGTGTTTTCGCCCTTTAATGTAACGTCCACCGTGGAGTGATCCCGTACAACAATGCCTGCGGTGTTATCTTTTTCGGTCAGATTGATTTCGGTATTATCCAGCGTCAGGTCAACGTTGGTTTCCTTTGTTTTCATCTTCGCCTTCAGATTCACACCGATATCAATGCCGTTGCCGCCGGTGGTCAGGTTGGAATCCTTGACTGTCAGGTCAACATCTGCACCCTCGCCCACCTTGATGATGGTTTTATCTTCTTTGGCATCTACGGGCACTTCTGTCTGGGTGCTGGTATCTACATTCACGCAGTCTACAAGGGATCTTACCTGATTCAATCAGTGGGATATCTTATCTTTGGGTCGGCTTCACGCTTAGATGCTTTCAGCGTTTATCCGATCCGTACGTAGTTGCCCAGCTATGCTCCTGGCGGAACAACTGGTGCGCCAGAGGTACGTCCGTCCCGGTCCTCTCGTACTAGGGACAGCTCTCATCAAATATCCTGCGCCCACGACAGATAGGGACCGAACTGTCTCACGACGTTCTGAACCCAGCTCGCGTACCGCTTTAATTGGCGAACAGCCAAACCCTTGGGACCGAATACAGCCCCAGGATGCGATGAGCCGACATCGAGGTGCCAAACCTCCCCGTCGATGTGGACTCTTGGGGGAGATCAGCCTGTTATCCCCAGGGTAACTTTTTATCCGTTGAGCGATGGCATTTCCACTCACATACCACCGGATCACTAACTCCAACTTTCGTTACTGCTCGACCCGTCAGTCTCGCAGTTAGGCTCGCTTCTGCGTTTGTACTCTTTTGCTTGATTTCCGTTCAAGCTGAGCGAACCTTTGAACGCCTCCGTTACTCTTTAGGAGGCGACCGCCCCAGTCAAACTGCCCACCTAACAATGTCCCCCGACTCGATTCAGAGCCGCAGGTTAGAATTCCAATATCGCAAGGATGGCCATCTCAGACTTCGGTACTAATTTCCCTCGATCTCTACCGGAACCAAACACCCGGCTCTGAGACTTCATATGTGTCCCTGTGCTTAACTCTTTTGGTGGTGACGGAATCTCTACCGTCTGTGCATCGGCTACGCCTTCCGGCCTCACCTTAGGCTCCCGACTAACCTGGAGCGGACGAACCTTCCTCCAGAAACCTGAGGCTTTCGGCCATGCAGATTCTCACTGCATTCGCGCTACTCATTCCGGCATTCTCACTTCTATACACTCCACAGCCGCTTGCGGTTGTCTGCGTATCTTCACATCGTTTTCCACTTAACCTGACTTTGGGACCTTAGCTGTAGATCTGGGCTGTTTCCCTTTGACAATGACATTTATCTGACACTGTCTGACTCCCAAGCATCAATACTCTGGCATTCTGAGTTTGATAAGCTTCGCTAACCTCTCGGCCGCTAGGCTATTCAGTGCTTTACCTCCAGGTATCTAACTTGAGGCTAGTCCTAAAACTATTTCGGGGAGAACCAGCTATCTCCGGGTTCGATTGGAATTTCTCCGCTACCCACAGTTCATCCGCCGCCTTTTCAACGGAGGTCGGTTCGGTCCTCCATGGAATTTTACTTCCACTTCAACCTGACCATGGGTAGGTCACCCGGTTTCGGGCCCATTATATGCAACTTAACGCCCTTTTCAAACTCGCTTTCGCTTCGGCTCCAGACCTTAAGTCCTTAACCTTGCTGCATACAATCGCTCGCCGGACCGTTCTACAAAAAGTACCCTATCACGCATTGACGCGCTCTAGGTGCTTGTAGGCACAGGGTTTCAGGTTCTTTTTCACTCCCCCGGGGTGCTTTTCACCTTTCCTTCACAGTACTATACGCTATCGGTCACTGGGTAGTATTTAGGGTTGGAGGGTGGTCCCCCCGTATTCCGACCAGGTTTCACGTGTCTGGCCGTACTCTGGATCCTGCGCAGCTCTCTCCGTTTTCACCTACGTGGTTCTCACACTCTCTGACCGGCCTTCCCATGCCGTTCGGTTAACAGATTGAGTCTTAAAAGCAGTCCGTACCCCGAAAGTATTTCTACTCTCGGTTTGCCCTCTTCCGCGTTCGCTCGCCACTACTTACGGAATCTCGTTTGATGTCTCTTCCTCGCCCTACTTAGATGTTTCAGTTCAGGCGGTTCCCTCAATACACCTATTTTAAATTTCAGTGCATTGTACCTGAGTATGAACCCAGGTGAGTTTCCTCATTCAGAAATCTCCGGATCAATGCTTATTTGCAGTCCTGCCAGAGTCCTCTTGCGTAGTAACTGACAGTAAGGGTTGCGCTCGTTGCGGGACTTAACCCAACATCTCACGACACGAGCTGACGACAACCATGCACCACCTGTCTCTGCGTCCCGAAGGAAACACATATTTCTATGTGCGTCGCAGGATGTCAAGACTTGGTAAGGTTCTTCGCGTTGCGTCGAATTAAACCACATACTCCACTGGTTTACGGTGTGGACTACCAGGGTATCTAATCCTGTTTGCTACCCACACTTTCGAGCCTCAGCGTCAGTTGGTGCCCAGTAGGCCGCCTTCGCCACTGGTGTTCCTCCCGATATCTACGCATTCCACCGCTACACCGGGAATTCCGCCTACCTCTGCACTACTCAAGAAAAACAGTTTTGAAAGCAGTTTATGGGTTGAGCCCATAGATTTCACTTCCAACTTGTCTTCCCGCCTGCGCTCCCTTTACACCCAGTAATTCCGGACAACGCTTGTGACCTACGTTTTACCGCGGCTGCTGGCACGTAGTTAGCCGTCACTTCCTTGTTGAGTACCGTCATTATCTTCCTCAACAACAGGAGTTTACAATCCGAAGACCTCTTCCTCCACGCGGCGTCGCTGCATCAGGGTTTCCCCCATTGTGCAATATTCCCCACTGCTGCCTCCCGTAGGAGTCTGGGCCGTGTCTCAGTCCCAATGTGGCCGTTCAACCTCTCAGTCCGGCTACCGATCGTCGCCTTGGTGGGCCATTACCTCACCAACTAGCTAATCGGACGCGAGGCCATCTCAAAGCGGATTGCTCCTTTTCCCTCTGGTCGATGCCGACCTGTGGGCTTATGCGGTATTAGCAGTCGTTTCCAACTGTTGTCCCCCTCTTTGAGGCAGGTTCCTCACGCGTTACTCACCCGTTCGCCACTCGATCGAGGAAGCAAGCTTCCTCTCTCTCGTTCGACTTGCATGTGTTAGGCGCGCCGCCAGCGTTCGTCCTGAGCCAGGATCAAACTCTTTATAAATGATATTTATCACTTAAAAAGTGTTAAATCTTCTTCGCTCAGCACGCAATCGCTTGCGTCCTGTGTGAATTACTTTGTTTGGAATGTTTAACGTGTTTTTCCAACACGAAAATAGGTTCCGTTACAAGTTTTTCGATATTGTTCAATTTTCAAGGTCCTGTGCGCCTCAGCCTTAGCGGCTGGCGACTTGATTATTTTACCACAGAAGTGATTTTTGTCAAGCACTTTTTCAGAAGCTTTTCGATCTTTTCGAACTTGTGGTTCGTTTTTCAACGTATCCATATTGGTTCTTTCGCTTTGCTTCTGCCGCCTTCAGAAGTCATTCTTTCCGGCGGCCCTTGGCGCTCAAGTATAATACCACATCTCCAGCCTTCTGTCAACACTTTTTGCATCTTTTTTGAGTTTTTTCTATATTTCTTGAATTTGTTTCATTTCCCCGGCCGGGTGTTTCTTTTTTTCCATAAACAACACAAAGCCCCGCGCGCAAACGCAGGGCTTTGTTGAAATACAAATGATCACAGTTCTCCCCGGCCAGACAGCGCCCGGTACAGGGTCGTCTCATCGGTATACTCCAGGCTGGCACCCACGGGCAGGCCATAGGCCAGACGGGTGGTCTTGATGCCCAGGGGCTTGATGAGCTTTGCCAGATACATGGCCGTTGCCTCACCTTCAACGGTGGGGTTCATGGCCATGATCACTTCCTTCACTTCACCGTCCCCCAGACGGGCCAGCAGTTCCTTGACCGTCAGCTGTTCGGCACCGATGCCATCCATGGGGCTGATGAGACCGTGGAGCACATGGTACATTCCATGGTACTCCCGGGTGCGCTCAAACGCCTGCACATCACGGGGCGTTTCCACCACACAGATGACAGAGCGGTCCCGCTTGGCACTGGCGCAGATGGGGCAGAGCTCGGCTTCGGTATAATTCTGGCAGACACGGCAGCGGTGGAGCTTGGTGTGGGCATTCTGGATCGCACCCGCCAGTGCGGCAGCATCCCTGATCCGACATGCTCAGTACCTGATAGGCCATCCGGGTCGCACCCTTCCGCCCAATGCCCGGGAACTTGCTGAATTCTTCGATCAGCTTTTCCAGCGGGGCTGCATTATAACCCATGGTGCTCCTCCACTTTGATCAAAGACCGGGAATGTTCAGGCCGCCGGTCAGTTTGCCCATTTCGGCCTCGGCAGTCTCATCCACCTGCTTGACGGTTGCATTGACGGCAGCAGCCACCAGGTCTTCCAGCATCTCGATATCGTCCGGGTCCACGGCCTCAGGCTTAATGGTGATGCTCAGCACCTCGTGCTTGCCGTTCATCTTCACAGTGACCATCTCACCTGATGCACTGCCGGTGTACTCAGCAGCTTCCAGCTCTGCCTGCTTGGCCTTCATATCTTCCTGCATCTTTTGGGCCTGACGCATCAGGGAGTTCATATCGGGGCGGCCGAAGCCTGCGGGCATTCTTGCTTTCATGGTTGGTTCTCCTTTTTATTTATCGTTTTTGCGTTCACTATCCTCAATCGACACCTCCAGCCCCAGCTGTTCCAGCTTGCGGAGGGATTCCTCGGCGTTGGCCGAAGCGCGATTGACCGTCTTGGATTCATAAGGGCCGATGGGCACCGCCACACCGGACACCTGCGCGATCAGCTTTTGATGAGCTTCTGGCTTTCCTTGTTGGCGCGGATAAAATCCCGGAAGGTCTTTCCGCCATCGATAAGCACCCGGGTACCATCAAAGTAACCCTTGGACTTTTTCAGGTAGGTGTAGAGCATGGGATCCTGCTCCTGCAGGAGCTTGATGACCTCTGCCCACTGCGGGAAGGGATTGATCCCCTCTGCCGCCACCTTGCGGGGCTTGTTCAGCGCCGGGTCAGCCGTATATTCCGGCTTGGGCTCCGGCTGAGGCTGGACCGCAGGCACTTCCTGCGCAAGAGCCGGAGGCTCTTCTCTCTGCGGCGGCGCAGCCGGAGCAGGCTCGTCCCAGGGGGGCGGAGCCTCCGAAGGCACCGGCGGTTCCTCCGGCAGGGGCGGCAGCTCTTCTTCCGCAGGAGCTGCTGCTTCCGCCTTGGGCGGTTCCACGGGCTGAGGTGCCGGTTCCGGCTCAGACTGCTGCATCGGTGCCGGTTCCACAGAAGGTTCCTGCACGGGAGCCGATTCCGCCGGTGCACTTACAAAAGGCTTGACCGGTGCCGACGCAAACGGTCTGGGGGCCTCCTGTGCAGGGACCGCAGGCCGGGCGGCGGGCACAGCCTGTACCGCCACCTGCTGGGGCGGCTCCGAAAGGCTGAACAGAGCCAGTTCCAGCTCTATCCGCTGGTCACTGCCACGGGTCATGTGCTCCAGAGCGTTGCCTAGAGCCCGGATGGCCCGGATCGCCTCCCGCTGCCCCATCCGGGGGCCTTTTTCCAGATAGAGCTTTTCCTCTTCCGGAGATACACCCGAGAGCAGTGCCTGCCCGCCGGGCAGGGCCGCCAGCATCAGCGCACGGTAATGGGCAATGAGCTCCTCGGTCAGCCGCTTCACATCCACTGACTGCTGGCGCAGTTGAGCCAGCTGTGCCAGTGCCGCAGCGGCATCCTGCGCTTCCAGCGCATCCGAAATATGGAACAGATAGCTCCGGTCGGTCACACCTGCCATCCGGCGGACAACGTCCGCATCGATCTTTGCCGTGACACCGGCACAGGTATCCAGAATGGACAGCGCGTCTCGCATGGCACCATCGGCAAGGCGGGAAATAAGCTCCGCCCCCTCGCCGGACAGCTCCAGTCCCTCCTGCCCGGCGATGTACTCCACACGCTGGGCGATGTCCTCGGGGCCGATGCGGGTAAAATCGTACCGCTGGCACCGGGAAAGGATGGTGGCGGGAACCTTCTGGATCTCCGTGGTCGCCAGAATAAAGATGACGTGGGCAGGCGGCTCCTCCAGCGTTTTCAGCAGGGCATTGAACGCTGCCGTGGAGAGCATGTGCACCTCGTCGATGATATATACCTTATAATGACAGGCGCTGGGGGTGTAGGCCGTTTCATCACGCAGATCACGGATATCGTCCACGCCGTTGTTGGAGGCCGCGTCCATCTCCACCACGTCCAGAATGCTGCCGTTGTCGATGCCCCTGCAGATCTCGCACTCACCGCAGGGGTCACCGTTCTGGGGATGCAGGCAGTTGACTGCCTTGGCAAAGATCTTGGCACAGGTGGTCTTGCCGGTGCCGCGCACGCCGGTAAACAGATAAGCGTGGCCCACACGGCCTGTGGCGATCTGGTTGCGCAGTGCGGTCACAATGCCGCGCTGGGCCACCACATCCTCAAACCGCTGGGGCCGCCACTTGCGGTACAGGGCTCGATACATCCGCTTCTCCCCTTTCAACAAAAAAACCGGGCAGCGCTGACGGGGTTTGACCCCCGCCTTGCGTAGCTCGGCATACGGATGCAGGCTGTCTGAAACGCACGGGGCACACCGCTTAAGGCTGCTTGGTTCCCCACCTGACCTGGTTCACAGCGGCCCCATCGTACAGGGCCCGCATCCGTATGCCGAACCACGCAGCAGGCGCTGTCCGGCATGGCACATTTTGTGCTTGATTATTATACCATTTTTTCAGCGGCATTGCAAGTAGTAAAAATGCCCCGCTGCCGTAAATTTCGACAGCGGGGCACTCTATTTTACGTTATTGCCGAACCGGTTCAGACAGTGCGGCCAAAACCGGCACGCAGAGCATGACTGAGAGATCAGGACTGGCAGGCAGTGATCAGGCTCATCTTATAGACCTCGTCAGCGTTGCAGCCGCGGGACAGGTCGTTGATGGGTGCGTTCAGGCCCTGCAGAATGGGGCCGTAGGCAGCGTAGCCGCCCAGACGCTGAGCGATCTTATAGCCGATGTTGCCGGCCTCGATGCAGGGGAAGATGAAGGTGTTGGCCTGGCCAGCGACCTTGCTGCCCTTGCACTTGACCTGTGCAACTTCGGGAGCAACGGCAGCGTCAAACTGCAGCTCGCCGTCCACAGCCAGCTCGGGGTCCATCTCCTGAGCCTTGATGGTAGCGTCATGGCTCAGAGCAACGGTGCCGCCCTTGCCGGAACCCTTGGTGGAGAAGCTCAGAACTGCGACCTTCGGATCGATGCCGAACAGCTTTGCGGTCTTGGCAGTCTCAACGGCCACCTCAGCCAGCTTTGCGGATGCAGCGATCTTGACCTCGCCAGTAGCCTTATCAACGGTATCGGTGTAATCAATGTTGACAGCGCAGTCGCCCATGGCAATGCGCTTCAGGCCCTCTTCGCCAAAGTCACGGTCCAGAATGAAGCAGGAGCTCACCAGGTGTGCGCCCTTCTTGGTCTTGACCAGCTGCAGAGCGGGGCGGATGGTATCAGCGGTGGAGTAAGTAGCGCCGCCCAGCAGGCAGTCAGCCTTGCCCATCTTGACCAGCATGGTGCCGAAGTAGTTGGACTTCTTCAGCATTGCGGTACACTCTTCAGCGGTCTGCTTGCCCTTGCGCAGCTCGACCATGGTGTTCACCATCTCGTCGAAACCTGCATAGTTCTCAGGGTCAATGATCTCAGCAGCGGAAATATCAAAATTGCCTGCGGCAGCAGCGGCCTTGCACTCAGCCTCGTTGCCCACCATGACAACCTTCAGAACGCCCTCGGCCAGCAGCTTGCTGGCTGCCTCCAGGATGCGGGGGTCATTGCCCTCGGTAAAAACGATCGTCTTGGGGTTTGCCTTCAGCTGTGCTACCAGCGGTGCGAACATATCAGCCATTGTTGATTACCTCCGAATTAACTATCCAATATTCACATCCGGGTGCCTGTTGGACACAAGGATGCCTTTCTCTTTTATTCTAGCACACCCGGCAAAAAGTTCAAGACAAAATTGGCTTTTTGTGCTATTATTTTAGGAGAAAACCATTTTTTATTTGTGAATAAATTATCATTCAGCTGCAAGGAGATCAAACTGCTATGGATTGGGATACATTAAAGGCCGAGTGCCTTGCCTGCCGCAGATGTGAGCTGTGCACTGACCGCACCCATGTGGTGTTCGGGCAGGGTGTCCAGACTGCTGAGGTGCTGTTCGTGGGCGAAGGCCCGGGCCAGAGCGAGGACGAGCAGGGCCTGCCCTTTGTGGGCCGCAGCGGCCAGCTGCTGGACAAATACCTGTTTGCCATCGATCTGGACCGGAGCAAAAACTGCTACATTGCCAACATCGTCAAGTGCCGCCCGCCCCACAACCGTGACCCGCTGCCCACCGAGAGCGAAGCCTGTATGCCATGGCTCCGGGAACAGTTCAAGCTGCTGCAGCCAAAGATCGTGGTCTGCCTGGGCCGCATCGCCTCCCAGCGGATGATCCGCACCGATTTCTCCGTGACCAAGGAGCACGGCACCTTTGTGCAAAAGAACGGCGTATGGTTCATGGGCACCTTCCACCCCGCCGCCCTGCTCCGGCAGGCGCAGAACAAGCCCGCCGCCTTTGCGGATTTTGTGGCTCTGCGGGATAAAATAAACGAAGTCTGTCTGCATACCTATTAACCCCTCCGTCCAAGTATCATCTTCCTTCATTTTTGCATACCCTAAAGCAAAAGTGAGGTGTTCTGATATGAAAACGATCCAAAGCCGTTCCCCCGATTTCTTTCTGGGGGCCACCACACCGGCTGGCTTCAAGGGTTATTTTGAGCCGCTGCGCCGGGAGCCCGGGATGCAGATGCTTCTCATCAAAAGCGGACCGGGATGCGGCAAATCCACCTTGATGAAGCATCTGGCCCAGGCCGCCGAGCAGCAGGGCCAGCGCATCGAAAAGATCCACTGTGCCAGCGACCCGGACAGTCTGGACGGGGTCATCTTCCTCGACCAGAACGTGCCATCATCGATGCCACCGCGCCTCATGTGGTGGAGCCGGACGCGCCCGGGCTGACGAGCTGGTGGTGAGCCTGTACCACACCATCGATGCCGAAAACTGGCTCCCCCACCGGGACGAGGTCAAGGCCCTGTTTGCCCGGAATGCCGCCCTGCTGCGGGCGCGGGCGGCCGGTATATCGCATCGGCGGGCAGCCTGATGCTGGACAGCCGCCGGGCCGAGGCCTGCAGTACCAACTTTGAAAAAGTCCGCCGTTATGTCAAGCGGCTCTGCACCCGGGTGCTGCCCCGCACCGAGAACACCGCCCGCGAAGAGCTGCGGCTGCTCTCGGCCGTGACCCCAAAGGGGTGAGGTGTTCTACCAGCACACCGCGCAGGCGCTGGCTGACCGGTTCATCGTGTTCCGGGACGATTACGGCGCAGTGTCGCGGCTTTTGCTGGAACTCATCCGCGCTGAAGCCCTGACCCGGGGCTATCACCTTATCACCTGTCCCTGCGCCATGCACCCGGAGGATAAGATCGACCATATCCTGATCCCGGAGCTGCGGCTGGCGTTCCTCACGGACAACAGCTGGCACCCGGTGCAGCTGCCCGGCGTGCAGGCCGTGCGGTGCACCCGCTTCCTGGACCGGGAGAATCTGGCCCGGTGCCGGGCCCGGCTGCGGTTCAACGAGCGGGCCGCCAACGAGCTGCTGGAACAGGCCGTTGCCCTGATGGCACAGGCCAAAAGCTGCCACGATGAACTGGAGACTTATTACCGTACCACCGTGGACTTCGCCCAGGTGGACGAAGCTGCCGCCCGGTGCGCGGAGCTGTTCGGGCTGGAAGCGCCGTCACCTGACTGCTGAGTTCTTTATGATAAGGAAGTGAAATCATGTCCGACATCCGTCTGCCCATCCGGCAGCTGGTGGAGTTTCTGCTGCGCAGCGGCAGCATCGACAGCCGGTTTGCCGGTTTTGACCGCGCACTGGAAGGTGCCCGCATCCACCGCAGGCTGCAGAAGGCCGCCGGGGAGGGTTACGCCGCCGAGGTACCCCTCTGCGCCGATTATACGGTCGACGACATCCGCTTTACGCTGGAGGGCCGAGCCGACGGCATTTTTACCAACGAAACCGGCGTTGTGACCATTGACGAGATCAAGACCACCGCGGTGCCCGAGGAAGAGATCTGCGAGGACATGAACCCCTGCCACTGGGCGCAGGGCATGGTGTACGGAGCCATCTACAGCGCACAGGAAAGCCTGTCCGCCGTGGATGTGCGGCTGACCTATTATCAGATCGACACCGACCGGATCCTCCGCTTTGTACGGCACTTTTCCCGGCAGGAGCTGGAGCAATTCCTGCACAAACTCCTGCACCGGTATCTGCCCTGGGCACAGCGTCAGCTTGCATGGCAGGAAACCCGCAACGGCAGCCTGACCGCCATGCGGTTCCCGTTTGAAGCCTACCGCCCCGGGCAGCGGGCACTGGCGGGCGAGGTCTGGCGGGCCTGCACCGCCGCCCCCTCCAAAAAGGCACACGGCTGTTCTGTCAAGCCCCCACCGGCATCGGCAAGACCATGAGCGTTCTCTTCCCCGCCCTGCGGGCCATGGGGAGCGGCAGCGGCGAAAAACTCTTTTACCTCACCGCCCGCAATACGACTCAGGCCGCGGCCGAGGATGCCATTGCCCGGCTGCAGGCCGCACAGCCGGAGCTTGCGCTGCGCAGCGTGACCCTGACCGCCAAGGAAAAAGCCTGCCTGCACCCGGACGCCGAGGGCCATCCGGTCTGCCTGCCGGAGGTGTGCCCCTATGCAAACGGCTACTACGACCGCATCAAAAATGCGCTGGCCGCACTGCTGGACGGCAGCGGCCAATTCAGCCGTGCCGCACTGGCCGACACCGCCCGACAGTTCACCGTATGCCCCTTTGAGCTGGGGCTGGACCTGAGCGAATGGTGCGATGTTGTGATCGGGGACTACAACTATTTGTTTGACCCGGTGGTGCACCTGAAGCGTTTCTTCGACACCTCCGGCGACTGGCTGTTCCTGATCGACGAGGCACACAACCTTCCCGACCGGGCCAGAGCCATGTACTCCGCACGCTTTTTCAAGAGCAGCCTGACCGACGCAAAACGCACGCTTGGCAAGGGCAAAGTGCCCTGAAAACCGCCCTGACCAAGGCCGACAAGGCCATGCGGGAGGCGCGGCAGGCCTGTGTGCGTCTGGCACCCCGCAGGCACGCAAAGGACGCCCCGGCGAACCGGCCCAGACCAGCCTTCTGCCGGAACCGGATGCCTCGGCGTTTGCCCTGCCGGAGCCGTTGTATGCGCAGGACGGCACGGTGTTTTTGCAGGAGCTGCCCGCCGCACTGCTGACACCCCTGCGGGCGGTGCAGGCCCCCTTGCAAGCCTGGCTGGAAGACAACCCGGAAGCCGACGCCCACCCGCAGATGCTGGAGCTTTATTTTGCGTTACAGGATCTGGTGCGGGCTGCCGAACGGTGCGACAGCCACTTTGTGACCCAGCTCACCGCCCGCGGCAGCGAGCTGGAATTGCAGCTGCTCTGTCTGGACCCGGCCCCCTTTGTGGATGCCAGCCTTTCCACCGGGCGCAGTGCCACGCTGTTCAGCGCCACCCTCACCCCGCCCGCCTACTACCGCAGCGTGCTGGGCTGTGCCGACGCCCGGGCTGTGGCGCTGGAAAGCCCGTTCCCCGCCGGGAACCTGGGGCTGTTCTGCCTGCCGGGCATCTCCACCCGCTACCGCGACCGGGAGCGCAGCGTACAGAGCGTGTCGGATGCACTGGCCCGGCTGGCGCAGAGCCGGGTGGGCAACTATCTGGCGTTCTTTCCCAGTTACGCCTATCTGCGGCAGGTGCAGGAAGATTTTGCCGCCCGCTATCCGGGTATTTCCACCCTTGTGCAGGAGAGCGGACTGGATGACGCCGCCCGCGCCGCTTTTCTGGCACGATTTGAGCCAGACCCTGCCCATACCCTGCTGGGCTTTGCAGTCATGGGCGGCATCTTTGGCGAGGGCGTAGACCTTGCCGGCGACCGGCTCATCGGCTGTGCCATCGTGGGCGTGGGTCTGCCGCAGGTGAACCCCCGAGCAGGAAATGCTGCGCCGCTACTACGATGCACAAAACGGCTCCGGATTCGACTATGCCTACCGCTATCCCGGCATGAACAAGGTCCTGCAGGCCGCCGGGAGGGTCATCCGCACCCCGGAGGACAAGGGCGTGGTGCTGCTGCTGGATGACCGCTTTGCAAAGCCGGAGTATCAGCGGCTGTTCCCGCTCCACTGGAAGCACCTGCAGTATCTGCCCGGCCCTGCCGCACTGGAAACCGCGCTGGCCGCCTTCTGGAGCAGTAAGCCCGAATAAACGCCCCCGCCCACGGACCGGACTCTTCTGTCCTTCTGTGGGCGGGGTTGTCGTTTGAGCGCAGGAAACTTTTGCGCTGCTGCGTTGGTTACCAAAAAAGTGCAACTTTTTTCAAAAAAAAATGCTTGACAAGCACCGCACTTGCGGGTATAATAGCACACGTTGAGCGGCTCACCCCGCAAGACGCGAACCAAATGATGGGGATTTGCATAGTGGTAGTGCGGTAGACTCTGACTCTACTTGTGGGAGTTCGATTCTCTCATCCCCAACCAGAACAAAAAGCCATCCGATGAACAATCGGATGGCTTTTCTGTTTTGTTTTCTGCCGATTTCACGCAGTGAACACACCGCACTGTACCAAAGGTCTTTGGGCAAATCAAACACCCGCACCGCATTCCCTTTTCTTGGGAGATGCAGTGCGGGTGCTTTTTTCGTTTGTCAGCCAGCGGGCTGAATCATCTTACAGGATGCTGATGCGGCCTGCACCGTAGGGATTCTCGTAGTCCAGCAGGTAGCCGGGGTACTCTGCCAGCACACTGTTGGCGCTGGAAAGGTGCGGCAGACCCTCTGCGTCCACACCGCCAAAGGTCATGGCGTAGGTGGACATGACAAGGTAATCTTCCGACACATAGTCCTTGATGAGCTCAGCACCGTCAAACATGGCAAAGCCATCGCCCAGATTGCGCAGGGTGTAGTTCATACCGGCCAGCGCGTAGGTCTTGTTCTCGTCCAGCGGCACATAAGTACCGTTCGCGCGGTCGTAGATCTTCACGTTCTGCACACGAGGCGTGCCGGTAGCACTGCCGATCCAGACGTTCTTGTCGTCGGTCTGGACGGTATTGGGGATCTCGGTGTGGATCTCATAGGTCGCGCCGGCCACATGCAGGAAGCCGCCGTTCTCCTGGCCCTCTGCACCGGCAAAGCGGGCGGCAAACTCCAGAGCGTCCTGGATCTGCTTGCCGGTCACCGACATCAGACAGGCCACGTTGCCAAAGGGGCTGACCTGCTTGCAGGTCTTGAAGGTCCAGTACCCGGCGTCCTCGTCCGAGCGGATGCCGCCACCGTTCATGATGGCGATGTCACAGTGCAGCTGCTCCACCTCATTGAAGTAGGTGTAGATGCCGTCGGCCACAAAGTCGCCCAGGTTGGTCTCGCCGGAGCGGATGCGGCGTTTGCCGGTAGCAGGGTCGGTGATGTAAAACTTGGTATCGGCCACGGCGATCTTCTCGCCCAGCATCTCGTCCACGGAGCTGACCCATGCGGCCTGCTCTGCTGCCACAGCAGGATCCTCCTGGTCGTAGGTGGACACCAGCCGGGTGGAGATGGTGCCGTCCGGGGCAATGGTCATCTCGCCCACGTTGGCAAAGTAGGAGCCGGTCTGGGTCAGGGTGACCAGTCTGCCGGAAGCGTCCGCCACCTGCTTATTCTCCATCACCGTGTGGGAGTGGCCGTCGATGAAGGCATCAAAACCAGTGGTGTGGGCAATGACATCCTTGCTGGTCCAGGGAGCGGACGAGGGGTCCACGCCCAAGTGGCCCAAGCCGATGACCACATCGGCCAGGCACTTCGCCTTGTCAACGGCCTTCTGCACGGCGCTGTAGAGCTTCTGGCCGTCCTCGCCGCCCAGGATGTCGTAGATGTACTTGGTCTGGGCCTTGTTCATGAAGTAGGCCGGGGTGGACTTGGTAAACGTCTCGGGCGTGGTGATGCCCACAAAGGCAATGCGCACACCACCGCGCACGAACACCTTGATTTCCGGCAGCACCCGCAGATTGGTGCGCAGGTCCACCCAGTTGCAGGACAGGTACGGGAAGTCGGCATCCCGCATGAGCTCTTTGGCACGGTCCATGCCATAGTCGAACTCATGGTTGCCGGGGTGGCAACATCGTAACCGGCGGCGTTCATCAACTCAATGATGGAAGCGCCCTCGTCCATGGAGCCGTAAGCGGTGCCCTGCACATGGTCACCGGCGTCCACCAGCAGGACCTTTTTGCCTGCGTTCTGATAGCTCTGCTTCAGGGCGGCAATGGCCGCATAGGTGAGCTCCGGGGCCTGCTTGTCGATGTAAGTGTGCACGTCGTTGGTGTACAGGATGGTGACCTCGGATTTTTCACCGGTCCAGCAGGCAGACGCAGCCGGGGCCCCGACAGCCATGGCGGCGGCAGCGGTGGTGACACCGGCGGCCTTCAGGAAATTGCGGCGGGAGATAAGATGTTTCACGGGAAAACGACCTCCTCTTTTTCTGGCATTTGATGAGGCAGGCTTTCCCCTGCCCCTGACTGGTTCAAGCATAACACAGAACCGCGCCAAGAGCAAGACAAAACATGCCGTTTTGTTCAATTTTCTTTCACATATCAGCCGTTTTCTTGCATTGCGCATCATCGCCGTACAAAAAGGGAACGCCCCTGCAGCTGTCCCAGCATACAGGGGCGTTCCCATCCGTTTAAAAAGGCCGGAGAAAGGGGGCCTTAAATGGCGTTGTATTCCTTGAGGATCTTCTCAAGGTCGGTGCCCTCGATCTTCTTCAGAGCTTCCTTCAGGGCCAGACGCGGGATGAGCGGCAGGTCCATGTCGGTGATCTTCTTGCCGTCACGCAGCTTGACCGTTGCATTCAGCAGGTCACGCACGTCGTAGGTGCTGCCCCAGACCTCGGGCACACCGCGGTCCACGTTCAGCAGGGTGTACACGGCCTCCATACCGGTGCGCATGGAGTACTCGGTGGTGAAAATGGTATCGCGCTTGGTCTCCGCAAACTGGCCCAGGAAGGCAAAGTTCACAGCGCCCTCCGGCACGATGTCGGGCCGGTCACCCATGGCACGGGGCATGAAGAAAGCGGTAATATAGGGCATCATCACCGGCACAGTGTTGGCGCTGTGCTCGGCCAGCTCCTCGATCTCCCCCACCGGCACGCCGATGTGGTACAGCCACTCCATGCAGATCTCCTTGCCGGTGCAGTCGCGCATGGGCTTTTTGACATAATCGCCGGGCTTGTCGCTGAACAGGCCGTAGACCCAGACACACAGCTGATCTTTGGGTTGATCGCGGAACTGCTGCTGACGGTTCAGCGTCCAGCTGAGCAGCCAGCTGGAGTCCTTGACCGTAACGATGCCGCCGGTGACAGTGTGACCGCTGAAGGGATCGCGCTTGCAGATCTTCTGGATATACTGCGGGATCTTGTCATCCAGGGTGGTGATGGTGGCGCTCTCCCAGTTGGACAGCTCCGGATCCGAGCAGAACTTTTCGGGTGGCCGAAGGACGGGTCCTGTGCGGCGATCTTCTTCCACAGATCCCAGCCGTTGCCCGGCTTGATGGTGGGGTCGAAACCGGCTGCCTTGTCCTGGGCACCCACGGTGCAGCTCTCGACGCAGCCGCCGTTGGTGATGAACACCAGATCGTTCTCGGTCAGGTCGATGTTGGACACCTCGCCTGCGTGCTCCACGGTGACCGAGCTTGCCATCTTTGCGGCTGCCCTGAATGTCGAACTTGACGTCCGTGACCTTGGTGTCGTAGTGGAACCGCACGCCAAAGCCCTTCAGGTACTCGATCATGGGCAGGATGATGGACTCATACTGGTTGTAGCGGGTGAAGCGCAGGGCGGTAAAGTCCGGCAGGCCGCCGATGTGGTGGATATAGCGCTTGATATACAGCTTCATTTCCAGTGCGCTGTGCCAGTTCTCAAACGCGAACATCGTCCGCCAGTACAGCCAGAAGTTCGAGTTCAGCACCTCATCATCAAAGAAGTCCGTAATCCGTTTGTCCTCCAGCTCCTCATCCGGTGTGAAGAACAGCTTCATGATCTCCATTGCGGCCTTGTCGGACAGGCCGAACTTCTTGTCGGTATGGGCATCCTGGCCCTGCTTCTCCGTGGCACGGCAGAGCGAGTAGTTCGGATCTGCCTTGTTGAGCCAGTAATATTCATCCAGCACGCTGGCACCCTCGGTTTCCAGCGAAGGGATGGAGTGCAGCAGGTCCCACATGACCTCAAAATGATTTTCCATTTCACGGCCGCCGCGCATGACGTAGCCGATGCTGTACTTGATAGCCGTCGCAGGCACCGCCGGGCAGGGCCTCCTTCTCGAACACATGGACATGCTCGCCCTTCATCTGGCCGTCACGCACCAGATAGCAGGCTGCGGTCAGGGCTGCCAGGCCGGAACCGACGATATATGCGGATTTATGATCAACGCCCTCCGGCTTTTTGGGACGTGCAAATGCTTCGTAGTTGCCACTGGAATAGTACATGGAAAAGCCTCCTTGCTTCGCTGTTTTCTTACTTACAGCAGTTCAATGCTGCTCTCTATGGCAACAGTATACCCTGCCTTGGCTCGCAGAACAACAAACAAACTCTGCCCCCTGTATAAAATTTAGACAACTATCCCGTTTTGTTGGAAATGCGTACAAATTGTGACAAAAAAAAGCGGAATGACCGCTGTCATTCCGCTTTTGCAGGCGTTTGTTTTATTTTGCGGTGGGCTGGGCCACCTCAAAGTCAATCTTGCCCAGATTGACGTCGGAACGCACGATGGTGATCATCATGGTATCGCCCAGGCTCCAGTTCCTGCCGGAGACGGGGTCGGACAGGCGGATGCCCTCGGTGAGCATGGTGCCGGAGGGGGTCAGGCTGGAAGCAGGCACAAAGCCCTCCACGCCGTTCTCCAACTCGATGAACAGGCCGCGCTGGGTCACGCCGGAAATGCGGCCCTCGTAGCACTCGCCCAGATGGCGGCGGGCATACTCGGCCTTGTAGCAGTCCTCAGCCTTGCGCTCGATCTGCATTGCGATGACCTCGCGCTCGCTGGCCTGCTTGCTGGCCCGCTCCGCAAAATCGGTATAGCGCAGGATCATGGTGTCCTTGTCGGTGCCCTTGAGCTGGGCGGTCATGATGCGATGGATGGCCAGATCCGGATAGCGGCGGATGGGGCTGGTGAAGTGAGCGTAGTCCTTCAGCACCAGGCCGTAGTGGCCCTTGGGCTTTTCCTCATACACAGCCTTGGACATGCAGCGCAGCATACCGGTATTGATGATCTGCTCATACGGGCCACCGCGCACACCTTCCAGAATTGCGCTCAGCTCCTTGGGGGTGGGCACATCCTTGGCAAAGTGATCGTTGATGCCGCAGGCCTGCAGCAGGGTGTGCAGGCGTTCCAGTTTTTCGGCATTGGGCTCCTCATGCACACGGTACACAAAGGGGATCTGCTTCACGCGGGCAAAGTGGGCGGCGCACTGGTTGGCCAGCAGCATGAACTCCTCGATCATGGCTTCGCTCTCGCCGGAGGTGCGCTTTTTCACATCGATGCAGTGGCCATTCTCGTCGAGGATCAGCTTGACTTCACCGCTCTCGATGTCCATGCAGCCGCGTTCCTTGCGCAGGCGGGCACGGTGGCCATACAGCTCCTTCATGGCAGGCAGCTGAGCCAGAACTTCATGGTACTTGCCCTTCAGCTCGTCGTCTGCGCTGCCGGCAAGCAAAGCATTGATCTCGGAGTAAACACCCTTGACGCGGCTGCGGATGACCGTTTTCGCAAAGCGATAGTCGGTCAGGTTGCCATCCTTGTCCAGACGCATCAGGCAGGAGAACGCCAGGCGCTCCTCCCCTTCATTGAGGCTGCAGATGCCGTTGGACAACTGCTTGGGCAGCATGGGCACCACCTGGTCGGCATAGTACACGCTGGTGGCACGGTGAAAGGCTTCGTTGTCCAGCTCACTGCCGGGCTTGACGTAGTGAGACACATCCGCAATATGCACGCCCAGCTCATAGCCGCCCTCCGGCGTCTTGGTCAGGCTGATGGCGTCGTCGATGTCCTTGGTCTCAGCGCTGTCGATGGTGAAGATGGGCAGAGCGCGCAGATCCATGCGGCCCTCACAGTCGGCCTCGGTCACCTCGGCGTTCTCCAGCTTCTTGGCCTCTTCGCGGACCTTATCCGGGAAACGGCTGCGGATGTCCTGCGCATAGAGCAGAGCCTTGGCGCAGCGCTTGGCCTCGTCGGAGCTGCCAAAGCGCATGGCCACGCCCACGCGGTGATCTTCCTGCCGGTTGCCGCGCTGCAGGATCTCCACGGCCACCTTGTCGCCGTCCTTTGCACCGCCCTCGCAGTCGCGCATCATCCGCATGGAGATGGCGGGGCAGTCATCGGGCACGAACTTCAGCATGCCCTCCACACGGCGGACGGTGCCCACCAGATCGTTCTTTTCTTCCAGCACGGCCAGGATCTCGCCCTCGTCGCTGCCCTCCACACGGGGATGCTCAAACTTTTCCACCAGCACCTTGTCACCGGGCATTGCACCGCGGGTAAAGCGGCCCGGGATAAAGATATCGCTGGTGCCGTCCTCCAGCATTACAAAGGCAAAATTTTTGCCCAGTTTGACCACCTTGCACAGCAGAGCCTTGTCGGCACGGCCAGAGCGCACCGTAAAGAAAACGCCCTGCCGCTGGCAGATCACAGCCTCGTGCACCAGCTGGTCCACGGCCTCCATCACCTTGCGGTCCGAGCCACGGTCCCCGCCGAACTTTGACTTGAGGTCCTTCACGGTGCACGGCTGATTCTGGATCGCGTGCTCAATTTTATCGCGCATTGCCATAATATTTTTCTCCTTGCTCTTCCTGGCTGCGGCCTCCGTCGGGCTGCAGCCCTGCCAGTTCCGGGCATTGCTGCCCACCCTGCTGCGGCAGCCCGAAAAGACAGCTGCCCGTACTTTTTTTCACTCAACTATGTCGGTTTTATACAGAAAAGCAGCCCCGTCAGAGCACGGGGCTGCATGGGGTGCATCAACCTGCCAGACGGCCGGTGAACAGGCAAGCCAGAATTGCCACCACGAAAAACGACACCGGCAATGCGGGTCACCTTGGCCAACATCTGGTCAGCCGGGGTCAGGCGTGCGTTGTTGGCACCGCCTGCACTGCCGTTGATGGCGCCGGAAAGGCCCTGGCCGTGGGTGTGCTGCATGAGGGTGAGGAACACGATGACCAGCGAAGCGATCAGCAGGATCACACCGCCAACAATTTCGATAACAGACATGGATTGAAACGCTCCTTTATTCAAATTGAATGGGAAAACCACGCAAAAATACGACTATATAGTATCATACCATCTGCAAAAAAGCAAGCACAATTCCGCATTTATCCCAACCAGTGCAGTGCCGTGCACAGCTGTGCAAACACCGCCGCGCTGGAGACCGCCGCCTGCGTCTGTCCGTCCTGCAAGACCACGATGGTGTATTGCGGATCCTCGGCCGGGTAAAACCCTGCGAACCACAGGTTCTTGCGCTCTTTCCCTTCGGCCGTGAACTGCCCGGTCTGGGCGGTACCGGTCTTGCCCGCTGCCCTGCCGGGCAGGCCGGAAGCATCCTGTGCCGTGCCCTCGGCCACCGTCTGCTCCAGCATGGTGCACAGAGCCGCTGCGGTCTGCTCCGTGAGCACCCGTTCTGCCTGCGGGCGGGCAAAGGCCGACAGCTCTTCCCGGATGTTTCATCCAGCGCACAGTCCAGCAGGCACGGCGCACGGTAAACACCGCCGTTTGCGATGGTGTTCATCATGGCGGCCACTTGCAGCGGCGTTGCCAGCAGACCGCCCTGCCCGAAAGCTGAAATTTGCCAGCTGGCCGCTCTGGGCAAGCTCCTCGGCTCCCGGCAGGGCCCGCTCTGGGCGGTAAGGCCCTCCGCCAGCCCGATGCTCCGCCCGAAGCCCAGCGCCTGCGCCTGCTGCAAAAGAGCCTGTGCTCCCAGCTGCTGCCCCAGCCGGATAAAATAGCCGTTGCAGCTTTTTTCCAGAGCCGCAGTCATGTCCACCGTTCCGTGCGGAACACCGCCTGCGCAGCGGAAGATCTGTCCATCCACCACCACCGCACCGGTGCATTCGTACTCCGGCGCAAGGCCGGCTTCCAGCGCAGCCGCTGCCAGCACCGGCTTGAACACTGACCCCACCGCATACGCCTGCAAGGCCCGGTTTAAAAAGGGGCTGTCCGGCGCTTCCAGACTGGCCGCCGGGTCAGCCGGGTCAAAACCCGGCACACTGACGCAGGCCCGCAGGGCTGCCGTGCGGACGTCCAGCACCAGAATGCAGCCGGTGGTCATGGTCTGCGCCGCCACCGCCTCGGCCGCCCGCTGGACAGAACGGGAGAGGGTCAGGCGGACCCCCACCGCCGCTGTCCGCCTGCAGATGCTGCACCTGCTCCCCGGTGCGCAGGGTGCCCTGCGCGGTCACCGGGCACAGCAGGGTGTCCCGTGCCCCGCTGCCGGTGAGCAGCGCGTCCAGTGCTTTTTCCAGCCCGGCAGCACCGTGGCCCTCACCGTCCAGATACCCCAGCAGCTGCGGGCACAGCGGTGCGGCTGCATACCGCCGGGACGCCGCATAGCATGGAATGCCCAGCGCCGTCATGTCCCGGTCCACCTCCACGAGAAATGGAGCCGCCCGGCTGCGGCTGCGGTACAGCAGTTCCTGTCCGGCGGTGTCGGTGCAGGCGTACAGGCGGGTATAATTTTCCTGCCCCGGGAAGCAGAGAGCCAGCCAGCGTTTTTCCAGCCCGGTGAGTGGCAGGCCTATGCAGTCGTAAAAGCCGCCGCGCCGGGCTGGCAGTTCCAGCGTGACCGTGCTCTGTGCCGCCGCACGGCTGCATAATCCGTGCGGGACGCCAAATAAAACAGCCTGCACAGCACTCCGGCAAAGCCGAACAACAACGCCGCATACAGCGCCAGCACCCTCCGCCCGGACATGGACACGCCCCCTTTGGCATAGCGTGGGCAACGGAGACCCAGGCTATACAAAAAGAGAGGCAGAACCTCCGAAGAAGTTCTGCCTCCCTAAGGCACTTTTATAAGAGCGCTTTTGCGGCTTAGTACATGCCGCCCATACCGCCCATATCACCGGCAGGTGCAGCAGGGGCCGGGGGTTCCGGCAGATCTGCTACCAGGCTCTCGGTGGTGAGCACCATCTCAGCAACGGATGCTGCGTTCTCCAGAGCGGAGCGGGTGACCTTGGTCGGGTCGACGATACCGGCGGCGATCATGTCATCCACATAGACCTCGTTCTGCGCGTCGAAGCCATAGTTGGGCTTGTTGGCAGAAATGATCTTGTCGATGATGACGCTGCCCTCCAGGCCGGCGTTCTTTGCGATCTGGCGCAGAGGAGCCTCCAGAGCCTTCAGCACGATCTTGGCACCGGTGCGCTCGTCGCCTTCCAGGCTGTCGCACAGCTCACGCACAGCGGGGATGGCGTTGATGGGAGCGGTACCGCCGCCGGCCACGACGCCTTCCTGCACAGCGGCCTTGGTTGCATTCAGGGCATCCTCGATGCGCAGCTTCTTGTCCTTCATCTCAACTTCGGTAGCAGCACCGACCTTGATGACAGCCACACCGCCGGCCAGCTTGGCCAGACGCTCCTGCAGTTTCTCGCGGTCGAAGTCGCTGGTAGCGGCCTCGATCTGGCTGCGGATCTGTGCAATGCGGGCTGCAATGGCATCCTTGTCGCCTGCGCCGCCGACAATAGTGGTGTTCTCCTTGGTGACCTTGACCTGACGGGCATGGCCCAGCATCTGGACGGTAGCGTCCTTCAGCTCGTAGCCCAAATCAGAGGAGATGACGGTGCCGCCGGTCAGGGTTGCGATATCCTGCAGCATCTCCTTGCGGCGGTCACCGAAGCCGGGAGCCTTGACAGCAACCACGGTAAAGGTGCCACGCAGACGGTTGACGATCAGGGTGGACAGGGCCTCGCCCTCGATGTCCTCTGCAATGATGAGCAGCTTCATGCCGTTCTGAACCACCTGCTCCAGCAGGGGCAGCAGATCCTGAATGACGCTAATCTTCTTATCGGTGATCAGGATGGCGGCGTTGTCCAGATCAGCCACCATCTTGTCGGTATCGGTAACCATATACGGGGTGAGGTAGCCGCGGTCAAACTGCATACCCTCGACGATCTCGTTGTAGGTCTCAGCGGTGGTCTTGTTCTCCTCAATGGTGATGACGCCATCGGAGGTGACTTTCTCCATTGCCTCAGCGATCAGGCGGCCGATCTCAGGGTCGCCAGCAGAAATGGTGCCGACACGAGCGATGTCGTTGCTGTCCTTCACCTTCTGGCTGTGAGCCTTGATGGTCTCAACAGCCTTGGCAACGGCCTTGCTCATGCCGCGGCGGATGTCCATCGGGTTTGCACCGGCGGTGACATTCTTCATGCCCTCGGTGACCATGGCCTGTGCCAGCACGGTTGCGGTGGTGGTGCCGTCGCCTGCGGCGTCGTTGGTCTTAGTGGCCACTTCACGCACCAGCTGTGCGCCCATGTTCTCGAACTCGTCTTTCAGTTCGATCTCTTTTGCAATAGTCACGCCATCATTGGTGATGACCGGGGCGCCGAACTTTTTGCCCAGCACCACATTGCGGCCCTTGGGGCCCAGGGTGATCTTAACGGTATTTGCCAGGGTATCAATACCGGCACACAGTGCCTTGCGGGCGTCCTCGCCCTGCTTGATCTGCTTTGCCATAATCTATCGCTCCTTTTAAAGCTGCATTTTTCCAGAAATAGGGGAACCGCTCAGTCTTCCACGACGGCCAGGATGTCGCTCTGGCGCACGATGGTGCACTCCTCGCCATCCACCTTGACCTCGGTGCCGGAATACTTGCTGGTGAGCACCTTGTCGCCGACCTTGACGGTCATTTTGACTTCCTTGCCATCCACAACGCCGCCGGGGCCCACAGCGATGACCTGAGCCACCTGGGGCTTCTCCTTAGCACTGCCGGTCAGGATCAGACCGCCCTTGGTGGTCTCCTCAACCTCAACAGTCTTGATAACAACGCGGTCTGCAAGAGGAATGATCTTCATAATTCTTGCCCTCCAATTATATTGAATTTATTTGAAACTTTGTTGCGTCCTGCGGGGCTTCGTGCATACTCCGCAGTGGTTTAGCACTCCTTTTCTCTGAGTGCTAAGTGTATTGTACTCATCTTGTCATGAAAAATCAAGGGGTTTTGCAATTTTTTCTTTGTTAAGAATTTATGACGCCCAAAAATCGCACCCTGTCACGCAAAAAGGCGGTGTGTTCTTGACAGGACGCGCCGCCTTTTTTTATACTTATAACGCATTACAAAAACACGGCTGACGCGCTTTGCGGCAGAACGGAGGATATTTTGACAGACAAAAAGCTGATCTCATCTTTACAGGGGCTGCGGTCTGCCATGGCCTTTTTCTCTGCAAAAAATACGCAAGCTGTATCTGCTGCACCTTATTATGATGGCTGCTGCCCTGTTATTGGTGCTGAAGGGGCTTCTGGCGCAGCCCTCTACCCGCGGAGTGCTCTCCTGTGCGGCGCAGCTTGTTGTAAGCATTTTTCTGCTGCAAGCATGGATCCCCCCAGCCGTTTCTGGTTCTGTCTGAACGGAGTGGCGTGGTATCTTTCGGTACAGGCTTTTCTATATGCCATCTTCCCCCGCTTCTCGTCGTACTGAAAAAGGCCGATGCCCGCAGGCTGCGCTGCATTGCCGCCGTGATCTTCTGCGCACAGTGCCTTGCGTCCTTTGTTTTCTGGAAAGTCGGGCTCAGCGGAAAGGCTGCCTTTTCATCGCCGCCACGCAGATGGGGTTCTGGGCGCAGTGGCCTTCCGGTACAATGTGCTGTTTACCCCCCTCTGCGGTGCTGCTGGTCTGGCTGCTTGCCATGGGCAAGGGGGGCATTTCCCGGCTGCTTTCCACAAAGCCGTTTTTGTGGCTGGCGGGGCTGTCCCCTTACGGTTTTCTGATCCATCAGGTTCTGATCCGGTATATGGGTGGGCAGCAGACAAGTTCAGCCTTACGGTACATCCTGTGGTCTGGACCCTGACCGTATATCTGCTCACGCTCTGCCTGA
>VOFB01002773.1_pt1 | contig 45112 bp, 77 predicted proteins | sample 5384141 | NCBI WGS metagenome assembly VOFB01 (sample SAMN12384721, study PRJNA508395) | human gut metagenome | isolation source: healthy gut A | host: Homo sapiens | reverse complement strand
CGCGGCATGTGGCCTTATTATATACAAGCGCGATGATACAAAGCGCGATGACGGCGCGATGCTAACGCGAAGGAGGATGCAGCATGCTTATATCCGGTCTGCAGAAGCTGACTCTGCTGGATTATCCCGGCCTTGTCGCCTGCACGGTGTTCACCGGCGGCTGCAACTTCCGCTGCCCGTTCTGCCACAACGCCCCTCTGGTGCTGCCGGAGGAACTGGCGCACGACACGGACGAGGAGCAGGTGCTGAGCTAAAAGCGCGTGGGCGTGCTCGACGGCGTCGCGATAACCGGGGCGAGCCGCTGCTGCACAGCGACATCGGCGCGTTTCTCGAAAAGGTGCGCGCTCGGCTTCAGGATAAAGCTCGACACTAACGGTTCCTTTCCCGACAGGCTCATGGACATCGTCCGCGCGGGGCTTGTGGACAGGGTCGCGATGGATATAAAGAACTCGCCTGAGCTTTACGCGAAGACCGCGGGGCGGCAGGCTCGACCTTGACGCGATAGAGCGCTCGAAGGATTTTCTTCTGAGCGGCAGCGTGGACTATGAGTTCAGGACGACCGTTGTAAAGGGGCTGCACACGCGCGAGAGCGTCGCGGGCGCGGCAAAATGGATAAGCGGCGCGAAGGAGTATTACCTCCAGCAGTTCAAGGATTCCGGCCATGTGCTGGATATCCGCTCGGCGCCTATGACGAAGCAGAAATGCACTCGCTGGCCGACGCGGCGGCGGAATACGTTCCGTCGGTGCAGGTCAGAGGGTGTCTGATATACCAAAGACAGGGGGATAAAGAATTGTATCAGGTAGTAAAGCGCGACGGTAAAATAGTGGAGTTCGACATAAACAAGATTGCCGCCGCAATCAAGAAGGCGTTTGACGCCACCGGCACGGATTATAACGACAGCGTCATTGACTTTCTGGCGCTGAAGGTCTCGGCAGACTTCCTGCCGAAGATAAAGGACGGCAAGGTCGCCGTCGAGGATATTCAGGACAGCGTCGAGGCGGTGCTCTCCGCGGCGGCTACGAGGCAGTCGCAAAGTCCTACATCCTCTACCGCAAGCAGCGCGAGAAGCTGCGCAACACCAAGTCCTCTTACCTCGATTATAAGGAGACTGTCGACAAGTACCTCAACATCGAGGACTGGCGCGTCAAAGAAAACTCCACCGTCACCTATTCGGTGGGCGGACTCATCCTCTCCAACAGCGGAGCCATCACCGCCAACTACTGGCTGAGCGAGGTGTACGACGAGGAGATCGCCAACGCCCACCGCAACGGCGATCTGCATCTGCACGATCTGAGCATGCTCACCGGCTACTGCGCCGGCTGGAGTCTGAAGCAGCTCATCCAGCAGGGTCTCGGCATTCCGGGCAAGATCAACTCCACCCCGGCGAGCCATCTGAGCACGCTGTGCAACCAGATGGTCAACTTCCTCGGCATCATGCAGAACGAATGGGCGGGCGCGCAGGCGTTCTCCTCGTTCGACACGTATCTCGCGCCGTTCGTGCGCGTGGACAAGCTCTCCCAGAAGGAAGTCAAGCAGTGCATCCAGTCGTTCATCTTCGGCGTGAACACGCCGTCCCGCTGGGGCACGCAGGCGCCGTTCTCCAACATCACGCTCGACTGGACCGTTCCGGCCGACCTGCGCGATCTGCCCGCGATCGTCGGCGGCAAGGAGAAGGACTTCACCTACGGCGACTGCCAGAAGGACATGGACATGGTCAACAAGGCCTTCATCGACATTATGATCGAAGGCGACGCGAACGGCCGCGGCTTCCAGTACCCGATTCCGACCTACTCCATCACCCGTGACTTTGACTGGTCTCCCACGGAAAACAACAAGCTCCTCTTTGAGATGACCGCCAAGTACGGCACGCCGTACTTCTCCAACTACATCAACTCCGACATGGAGCCGAGCGATGTGCGCTCGATGTGCTGCCGTCTCCGTCTCGACCTGCGAGAGTTGCGCAAGAAGTCCGGCGGCTACTTCGGCTCCGGTGAGAGCACCGGTTCCGTCGGCGTCGTGACGCTGAACATGCCGCGCCTTGCATATCTCGCTAAGGATGAGAAGGACTTCTACGCCCGTCTCGACAAGATCATGGATCTCTCCGCGCGCTCGCTCAAGATAAAGCGCACGGTCATCACCAAGCTCCTTGACGCAGGCCTTTACCCATACACGAAAGTACTACCTCGGCACCTTTGATAACCACTTCTCCACTATCGGGCTCGTCGGCATGAACGAAGCCGGTCTCAACGCCAAGTGGATCCGCGCCGATATGACCCAAGAGACGGTGCCAGCAGTTCACCAAGGAAGTGCTCGACCATATGCGCGAGCGTCTGAGTGATTATCAGGAGCAGTACGGCGACCTGTATAACCTCGAGGCGACTCCCGCCGAGTCCACCTCCTACCGTCTCGCCAAGCACGACGTCGAGCTTTACCCCGACATCATCACCGCGGCCGAGCCGGGCGGAACCCCGTACTACACCAACAGCTCTCATCTGCCTGTCGGCTACACGGACGATATTTTCGCCGCGCTGGACATTCAGGACGATCTCCAGACCCTCTACACCTCCGGCACCGTGTTCCACGCCTTCCTGGGCGAGAAGCTGCCGGACTGGCAGGCCGCAGCGAATCTTGTGCGCAAGATCGCGGAGAACTACAAGCTCCCGTACTACACCCTCTCCCCACCTATTCCGTCTGCAAGAATCACGGCTATCTGACCGGCGAGCAGTTCAAGTGCCCGCACTGCGGTGAGGACGCCGAGGTCTACAGCCGCATCACGGGCTACTACCGCCCCGTGCAGAACTGGAACGCCGGCAAGACCCAGGAGTACAAGGAGCGCAAGGGAATACGTCATCGATCACTCCGTGCTCAAGCACAACGGGCCGATTGAGGGGAGACCGCTCCCAAGGCTGAGGAGCACACCGCGAAGAACGGCGAGCATGAGGGGCGAAGTCCACGCCGGTGCAAGAGCGATGCTCTTCGCAACGCCGACCTGCCCCAACTGCCGCATCGCCTGCTCTTATCTCGACAAGGCCGGTTTCAAGTATGAGAAGCTGATGGCCGGGGACAATGTTGAGCTTGCGCTCAACTACGGCGTCAAGCAGGCTCCGACCCTTGTCATCACCGACGGCGAGCTTCGAGAAGTTCTCTGGCGCGGGCGCGATCAAGGAATTTCTGAACGCGCAGGCGTAAGCGATCACCTATAATAAAAAATCAAAGCCCGGATAAAACCGGGCTTTGTTATTGAGGATGTATGAATATGATCTATGATGTAATAGTTATCGGCGGCGGCCCGCGGGGCTCACCGCGGCGACATATAAAGGCGCGCGGGCAAGAGCGTGCTGGTCATCGAGAAGGCCGCTTTCGGCGGACAGATCACACGCAGCACTAATGTTGAAAACTTCCCCGGCTACATCTCCGTCAGCGGCGCGCAGATAGGCGACATGCTGCTGGAGCAGGCGATGAACCAGGGCGCGGAGGTCGAGCTTGAGGGAGGTCGTGTCCGTGTCCGCCGCGGGCGAGGAAAAGACCGTAGTCTGCGCGTCCGGTGCGGAATATACTTGCCGCGCGCTCATAATTGCGACCGGCGCGAAGCCGCGCACCCTCGGTCTTGAGAACGAGGAGCGGCTCACCGGCAGCGGCGTGTGCTATTGCAGCGTGTGCGACGGAGCATTCTTCGCCGGGCAGGATGTCGCCGTCTCGGGCGGCGGCAACAGTGCGCTCTCCGACGCGATGCTGCTGAGCGAAATTTGCCGCAAGGTGTATCTCATCCACCGGCGCGGCAGCTTCCGCGGCGAGGCAATGCTCGTCGAGGCGCTGCGCGGCAGGGCCAATGTGGAGTTCGTGCTCGATGCGAAGATAAGCGCGCTGATCGGCGGGGACGAGCTCACCGGTGTCGAGGTCGAGCAGGGCGGCGAGCGCCGTGTGCTGCCGGTGTCCGGGCTCTTCGTCTCCATCGGCCGCGCGCCCGATACCGAAGTTTTCAGCGGGCTCATCTCTCTCGACAAGGGCGGCTACGCCGCCTCGGGCGAGGACTGCCTGACCGTCTGCCCCGGCGTTTTTGTCGCGGGCGACTGCCGCGCAAAGTCCGTCCGCCAGCTCACGACCGCCATGTCTGACGGCTCCGTCGCGGCGCTCGCAGCCTGCGCATGGCTGGATAAGTAAGGTGAATATTGAAAAATCACAGGCTGCACGAATTTCCGTGCCGCCTGTGATTTTCATTTCTGCGGAGCAAAGTAGTGCGCCTGGGCGTAGGCGAAGCTTTCGTTGAAGCGGCGCGCGGCCTCGATGCTGAGCGCGTCCTTTGGGCGCATCATGTCAAAGGCGTGCATATCCGTCTCATAAACATCCGCGCTCGCGGGTATACCGCAGTCCTTGAGCCGCCGGATGTACTCCAGCGTCTCGGCGTAGAACGGCTCGCCGGTGCTGACGAAGGTGTACGCCGGGGGCAGCCCCTCCATGTTCTCAACGCGGGCGGGCGCGGCGTATGGCGGCAGCGTCTCCCGGTCGGTGCCGCGCAGATAGCAGCGCCATCCGAAGTGGTTCTTCCACGTGTTCCACACGCGCCCGTGGTTATCGCGCGAGGTTTCGGTGTCCCGGTCGTCAAGCATCGGGTAGAGCGGCATCTGAAAGGCGACGTTCACCTCTCCAGTGTCCCGCGCCCTGATGCAGACCGCCGCGCACAGCCCTCCTCCTGCGCTCTCGCCGCCGACCATGAGCTGGTTCTGACGCATCCCAAGCTCCGCCGCGTGCTCTTTCATATAAACCAGCGCCGTATAGCAGTCGTCGATCGCCGCGGGTACGGCGAAAACGGTGCAAGCCGGTAGCCGGGGAGACGACGACAGCGCCGAAGCTCTTCACCAGCTCGACTGCGCGGGAGATGTATACCATCTCCTTCATGCCGGAAATATATCCGCCGCCGTGGATCCACAGCACGCCCGTAGCCGGGGCAGAAAGCTCCTCCGGGGACAGCACCAGCGCCGGGACGCGCCGGGCACCAGATGGGATGTATATTTTCCGCACCCGTATTCCAGGGCAGGGCTTCATTATAAGCATAGGCCGCTCCTGATGTGGTTTCTTATAATGTATATTACATCAAAAGTACGCACGGCGCAAGGCAGGCTTTATTTTCGCACTATTCAAACCGGCGCGGTCATGGTAGAATAGGACAAAACTCAAAACGAGGGTCACATATGAAATACAAATGCCTTGTCTTCGACCACGACGACACTGTCGTGAACAGCACCGCGACGATACACCACCCCTGCTTTCAGGAATACCTCAACTCGCGCGCTACCCCGGCGCAGCTGCTCACTCGAGGATTACTTCAAGAAGAACTTTGCCCCCGGCTTTGTCGAGATGTGCCGCGAGGAATACGGCATGGACGACGCCGCGCTGCAGGACGAGCTTGAATACTGGCGCGCCTACGTGGAGAACCACATCCCGCTCGCTTACCCCGGCATACGCGGGATAATGGAGCGCCAGAAGGCCGAGGGCGGGCTTATATGCGTCGTGTCCCATTCGCTTGAGCACAACATCCGGCGCGACTATAAGGCAAACTCTCTGCCCGGCCCGACGCCGTCTACGGCTGGGACTATCCGCCCGAACAGCGCAAGCCCGCGCCGTTCCCGCTCGAGGATATAATGGAGCGCTTCGGCCTTTCCGCGGGCGACCTGCTGATGATAGACGACCTCAAGCCCGGCTATGACATGGCGCTGAGCTGCGGGGTGGATTTCGCCGCCGTCGGCTGGGCAAACGATATAAAGTCCATCGAGGACTTCATGCGCACCAACTGCCGCTGGTACTTCAAGTCCGTCCCGGAGCTTGCGGAGTTCCTTGATGTGTGATATGCTGCTTCGATATGTGACCCATTACTATATTTAATACTTGATATTTGTTAGGTGAACTTGACTTTTAGGCCATAGATGGTATAGTAGTTTCATATTATGCCCTGATATGGAATGAGAAGGAGCAAGCATATGGAAACTAAGCTTGAGAAAAATTTGGCCTGTTCACCGCAATATGCATGGTCGTCGGTATAGTCATCGGCTCCGGCGTGTTCTTCAAGGCGCAGACCGTTCTCCAGAAGACCGAGGGCAACATGCCGCTCGGCATCCTCGCATGGATCATCGGCGGCACGATAATGATAATCTGCATCCTGGCCTTTGCCGCCATGGCGCAGCGCTACGAAAAGGTCAACGGCATCGTCGACTATGCCGAGGCCACGGTCGGCAAGAAGTACGGGTATTATATCGGCTGGTTCCTGACGACGACCTATTACCCCACGCTCACGTCTGTGCTCTCGTGGCTCTCCGCGCGCTATACCCTCGTGTTCATCACCTCCTGCTGGCCGGATTTCCGCTGATAATCCCGGCCTCTGAGGGCGGCTGCATCATCGGGCCCGAGTGCCTCGCGCTGATGCTGTTCTATCTCGTCTGCGCGTATGTCGTGAACGCGCTCTCCCCAAAGCTTGCCGGTAAGCTCCAGACCTCCACCACCGTTATAAAGCTCGTCCCGCTGTTCCTGATGGCAGTGGTCGGCGTTATCGTCGGTCTTGTAAGCCCGGCGCATATGCTCCAGAGCAACTTTGCGACCGGCGCAGTCTCCGGGAACGTCGGCGCGCCGCTGCTGGCCGCCGTCTGCGCGACGTCCTTTGCCTATGAGGGCTGGATAATCGCGACCTCCATCAATGCAGAGCTCAAGGACGCAAAGCGCAACCTGCCCAAGGCTCTTATCATCGGCGGGATAATCATCATCGTCACCTATATCTCTTACTATGTCGGCGTTGCTTACGGGCGCGACTGTCGACGTGCTGATGAACGACGGCGCGACCACCGCGTTCACGAACATCTTCGGCGGAGTGCTCGGCAACATCCTGAACCTCTTCATCGCCATCTCCTGCATCGGCACGATGAACGGTCTGATGCTCGCCTGCTGCCGCGGCATGTACTCGCTCGCCGCGCGCAATGAGGGGCCGAAGCCCGAGCTCTTCCGGCAGATAGATAAAGTCTCCAACATGCCGACGAACTCCGCCGTTATCGGCCTGCTGTTCTGCGCGGTATGGGGCACGTACTTCTACCTGTCGAACCTCGCCGGGACGTGGAGCGGAGCCGTCGCCTTCGAGGGCACCGCGCTTGAGAGCGTCCCCTTCCTGTTCGACTCCTCGGAGCTGCCGATCATCACCATTTACGCGATGTATCTGCCCATATTCATCCAGTGGATGCGCAAGGCCACCGATGAGACGGTCATGCGCCGCTTCGTCATCCCAGCGCTCGCGATAATAGGCTCTCTGTTCATGGTGTACGCCTGCATCGTCGGCCACGGGCTTGCAAACCTCTGGTACCTGATAGTCTTCGCGGTGATAATGTTCATCGGCTATCTGTTCAGAAACAAGGATCTGAAATAAAGTTTTGCTGATAAATCCCGGACGGTTTTCACCGTCCGGGATTTTATAGATTTTGCCTATTCGCCGTTTCCCGAAGCTTTGGAACCGCTTTCGGTTGTTGTTAAAATCGCCAAAAAATTTAATCACAAATTGTTTAATGCTCCAAAGTTTTTTCTATCCGCATTTGTTCGGTTGACTTTGCCGGTAATGCTTGCTATTATGAGATCAAAGAGGATTGGTAACGTTACCGGGAACGTTTTAGCAAACAGGGTCAGGAGCTGTCGTACCATGACTATCAAGGACATTGCCAAGCAGTGCGGGGTCAGCGTGAGCACCGTCTCGCGTGTGCTCAACAACCGGCCTGATGTGAGCGAGGCCGTGCGCCGCAGGGTGCTCACGGTCGTCGAGGCCGAGAGCTACATTCCCAACAACAGCGCGCGTGACCTTGTCAGCCGCCAGTCGGACGCGATAGGCGTCGTCGTGCGCGGCATGGGCAACCTCTTCTTTTCGGACATGCTCAAGACCGTCAGCAGCGAGATCGACAGGAGCGGCTATAACATGGTGCTGCGCTTCATCGATTCGGATGCGGACGAGATAAAGGCCGGCGCGATCTTAGAGCGCGAGAAGAAGCTGCGCGCCCTGCTCTTCCTTGGCGGGCGCTATGATTACACCCCGGCTGAGCTTTCGCTCATCGGTGTGCCCTACGTCTGCTGCTCCTACCCAATTGCTTCGGAACTCTCCGCGAGGAGGACTTTTCTTCCGTCACGGTGGATGACCATAAGACGGCCTATCAGGCGGTCGAATCGCTCATCAAGCTCGGGCACCGCCGCATCGCTGTCCTGCTGCCGAGCTGCAATGACCGCTCCGTCAGCGAGCTGCGCTATAATGGGTATTGCGCCGCGCTGCGCGATAACGGCATTGCCTTTGACAGTGCGCTCGTCGCCGAGACCGGCGGCGGCTTTGAAATGCCGGAGCTACACCGGCATGTGCCGCCTTATCGACAGCGGCGTGGACTTTTCCGCAGTGTTCACGCTGTCGGACACGATGGCGATCTCCGCAATGAAGGCACTTGAGGACCGCGGCCGCCGTGTTCCGGAGGATTGCTCCGTCATCGCGATAGACGGCCTGACCGTCTCCGGAATACGTGAGCCCGACGCTGACGACCCTCGTGCAGCCTGCCGAGGAGATGGGGCGCGAGTGTGCGCATCCTGTTGGATATCCTCGATAACGGCGGCGCAAACCGCCATGTACACCTTGAGGCGAAGATACGCCCCGCGCTTCCGTGAAACAGCTTTGATTTTCCGCTCCAAACGGAGCCGAAGATACAACCTCTTATGAGGACAATTTCAAAAAATCTTAAAAAGGGTAAGCAACAATGAAAAGATCATAGCTCTGGTTCTGTGTCTGGTCATGGTTTTCGCCCTGTGCGCATGCGTCGAAAAGCAATACCGCCACAACCGCACCCGCTGCTGATACCGCTACCGAGGCGCCCGCTGAAGAGCCCGCAGCAGCCGGTTCCGTCTACTACCTCAACTTCAAGCCCGAATCCGATGAAGCCTGGCCTCGCAGAGGACCTAGCACCAAGCAGACCGGCGTTCCCGTGACCGTCGTCACCGCCGCCTCCGGCACCTACGATCAGACTCTCACCAGCGAAATGGACAAGAGCGAAGCTCCCACCATGTTCCAGGTCGGCAACCCCGGCGCTGTCGCAACCTGGGGCGAGTACTGCCTTGACCTCACCGGCACCGATGTTTACAACGAGATGACCACCCACGCCTTCGACCAGGTCGGCGACGATGGCTTCACCTACTCCATCGGCTACTGCTACGAGTGCTACGGCATCATCGTCAACAAGGCTCTGCTTGAGCAGGCCGCCACAGCATCGACGAGATCAAGGACTTCGAGTCCCTGAAGGCTGTTGCGGACGACATCCACGCCCGCGCAGGCGAGCTCGGCTTCGACGCCTTCTCCTCCGCAGGTCTTGACAGCTCCTCCAGCTGGAGATTCTCCGGCCACCTTGCCAATATGCCTCTCTACTACGAGTTCCGCGATGACGGCATCACCGCTCAGCCCGAGACCATCAAGGGCACCTATCTTGACAACTTCAAGATGATCTGGGATCTGTACACCACCGATTCCGCTACCACCGGTGCTGACCTGCTCACCTCCACCGGCGACGCTTCCGAAGCTGAGTTCGGCGAGGGCAAGGCCGTCTTCTTCCAGAACGGTTCCTGGGAGTATGCAAGCCTCATCGGCGAGAAGTTCAACATGGATCCCGCAAACCTGCAGATGATCCCCATCTACTGCGGCGTTGAGGGCGAGACCGACGCAGGTCTCTGCTCCGGCACCGAGAACTGCTGTGCAGTCAACTGCGAAGCAGACGAAGAGGACATCCAGGCTACTCTCGACTTCATGAAGTGGGTCGTCACCTCCGATGAAGGCACCACCATGCTCGCCGAGGAGTTCGGCCCTGCCCCTTCAAGTCCGCAAAGACTCCTGAGAACGTCTTCTTTGCTGATGCTACAAACCTCACCAACGAGGGCAAGTACGTTGTGACTTGGGCGTTCAACTACACTCCCGCTGTTGACGACTGGCGTCTTTAAACGTCGTTGACGCTCTCGGCCAGTACACCGCAGGCACCGGTGATTGGGACGCTGTCGTCTCCGCTTTCGTTGACGGCTGGGCGACCCTGTACGCAAACGAGCACGCATGATTCTGCGTGACCACCGCATAAGCTAATACAAATCTTAAAGGGGGCGAGCTTTACCGCTCGCCCCTTGGTTATCACAGAGCCTCCGTCAAAGTGCTCTGCGGGTATTCCTCTGCTGGAGGAAACAGCCGCAGCTTTCTTTGAGAAATATAACAATATAGACATATAAGAGGAGGAGACATCTCATGAGAACCAAAACAAACAGCGGCTCGGTCGTGCTCAAGGTCGCTGCGATCGTTCTCGGCGCGTGCCTGACGATCATAGGCATGACAAGCACGTCGGGCGATCTTGTTACAATATTGAAGCTTGCCGGAGCGGAGGGCGGCTTTGTAAGCTTTGCAAAGACGCTGATAAGCTCCCGCCATGGTATAATACGGCGCTGGCACTGGCAGGCCTGCTGCTTATCGGCGGGATACTGAACGGCGTTGAGTCCCGCGGGCGCAACCATTCCGCGCTCAACTCCAAGCTCATCCGCCGCCCGGTGCAGAGGATGTTCCTGCTGTTCCTCGCGCCGACCTTCGCGGCCTTCTGCATCGGCTTTCTCTATCCTTTTGTCAGGGGCATCTTCCTGTCCTTCTGCCGGTTCAAGACCACCAGCAAATGGACATGGGTGGGCTTTGACAACTACATAAACGCCTTTCAGGACAGCACCTTTGTCCACGCCTTCTGGTACACGGCGCTCTTCGCGCTCGTGTCGCTGCTGCTGATAAACGTGCTCTCCTTCGCCGTCGCCTACGCGTTGACGCGCGGAATCAAGGGCACGAACATCTTCCGTACTGTGTTCTTCATGCCGAACCTCATCGGCGGCATCGTGCTCGGCTATATCTGGGCGATGATCTTTGACGGCATCCTTCTGCGCTACGGCACCTCGATACTCCTCAAGACGGAGTACGGCTTCTGGGGCTTGCAGATACTGATGGCGTGGCAGCAGATAGGCTACATGATGATAATCTACATTGCAGGTCTCCAGGCCGTGCCGGAGGATATCCTCGAAGCCGCGCGCATCGACGGCGCAAGCTCATGGCAGACGCTGTGGAAGGTCACGATCCCGAACGTCATGCCGTCCATCACTATATGCACCTTCCTCACGCTCACCAATTCCTTCAAGCTCTTCGACCAGAACCTCGCGCTCACAGCGGGCCGTCCATTCGTACAGGCCGGGGGCGAGACGCTCAAAACAACAGAAATGCTCGCGCTCAATATCTATAACGCATTCTATGCCAGCTCCACGAACCGCGGCATGGGTCAGGCCAAAGGCCGTCGTGTTCTTCATACTCGTGAGCGTCATAAGCATTCTCCAGCTCAAATCCAGCGACCCGACAAGGAGGTTCAGCAGTAATGGCAAGGACAAATACACTCAACAGCAAATCCAACCGCGGCAAGACCGCGCTGACCGTGCTCTTTGCCGCCGTCGCGCTGTTTACCTCATGCCCATTATCCTTGTTCTGATAAACTCCTTCAAGGATAACGCCCATGTAAACACCGAGACCTTCGCCCTGCCGAACAGCGAATCCTTTGTCGGCTTTGCAAACTACGAAAAGGGCATGACCTTCGGCAGCTACCCTTTCCTCAAGTCCGTGTTCTACAGCCTGTTCATAACGGTCATTTCCTCGGCGCTGATACTCATCTGCACTTCGATGGCCGCGTGGTACATCTCCCGTGTCGGGACGCTTTTCAGCAAGATCGTATATTATCTCTGCGTGTTCTCCATGGTCATCCGTTCCAGCTGGTCATGTTCAATCTCGCAAAGACGGCGGACACCCTGAAGCTGAATGCGCCGTGGACGATCCCGACAATCTACCTCGGCTTCGGCGCGGGGCTTGCGGTGTTCATGTTCTCAGGCTTTATAAAGAGCATTCCGCTCGAAATCGAGGAAGCCGCGGCGATAGACGGCTGCGGGCCTATCCGCACGTTCTTCTTCGTCGTTCTCCCTATGCTCAAGCCCACGCTCATTTCTGTCGGCGTGCTTGAGATAATGTGGATCTGGAACGACTACCTCCTCCCCTATCTCGTCCTCGACAGAAAGCAGTACATGACCATACCTATCCACATCCAGTACCTCAAGGGCAGCTACGGCTCCGTTGACATGGGTGCGACGATGGCAATGATAATGCTGAGCATAATCCCCGTTATCGTGTTCTATCTCAGCTGCCAGAAGCACATCATCAAGGGCGTCGCCGCCGGTGCGGTCAAGGGCTGATACATTACATATTTCTTCACATTCCGAAAAGCAGGTGATCTACATGAACCGTTCAAGCGGTGTTCTCATGGCCATGAGCTCTCTGCCGTCAATTACGGCATCGGCACGATGGGCAAGATGCGCTTATAAATTCGTTGATTTTCTTAAGGCCGCCGGTCAGAAGTACTGGCAGTTCCTCCCGCTCGGCACCACAAGCTACAGGGGACAGTCCCTATCAGTCCTTCTCCTCCTTCGCCGGAAACCCCTATTATATCGACCTCGACCTTCTCATAAAGGACGGGCTCCTCAAGCGCAGCGAGCTTGAGGGCATCGACTGGGGCAGCGACCCGGAGCATGTGGACTATGGCCGCATCTTCGAAAACCGCTACCGCGTCCTGCGCCTTGCCTATGAGCGCGGCGCGGAAAAGCTCTCCGCGGAGCTTGAGAGCTTCCGCCGTGAAAACGGCTGGCTCGAAAACTACGCGCTCTATATGTCCCTCAAGTCTCACTTCGGCATGCTCAGCTGGACCGAGTGGCCGGAGGAGGATATCCGTCTGCACAAAGCCTGGAGGCCGTCGCGAAATACTCGGAGCTGCTGCGTGATGAGATAGCTTTCCACGTGTTCATCCAGTATCTCTTCTTCAAGCAGTGGGACGCCCTGCGCAGCTACGCGCGCGAGGCGGGAGTGAGCTTCATCGGCGATATCCCCATATATGTCCCGCTGGACTCCGCCGACGTGTGGAGCGAGCCGCGCTTCTTCCAGCTCGATGAGGATAACGTCCCCGTCGAGGTGGCCGGTGTCCCGCCCGATGATTTCACCGACGAGGGGCAGCTCTGGGGCAACCCCCTGTACGATTGGGACGCAATGAAAGCCGACGGCTACGGCTGGTGGATACGCCGCATCGACGGTGCAAAGAAGCTCTATGACGTGATACGCATAGACCATTTCCGCGGCTTCGAGAGCTACTGGGCAGTCCCGAGCGATGAGACGACCGCGAAGAACGGGCACTGGAAGCCCGGCCCCGGCATGGATCTTGTCGGCGTGCTGACCTCATGGTTCCATGATCTGAGCTTCATCGCCGAGGATCTCGGGTACACCACCCCCGGCGTCAGGGCACTGCTTGCAGATTCGGGTCTGCCGGCATGAAGGTGCTGCAGTTCGCGTTCGACGCGCACGGTGAGTCGGATTTTCTGCCGCACAAATGTACGCATAACAGCGTCTGCTATATCGGCACTCACGATAATGACACCGTGAAGGGCTGGCTCGAGACCGTCTCCGCCGCCGACCGGAAGTTTGCCGAGCGCTATATGCACATCACCCCTGACGAGGGCTGGTGCTGGGGCATGATACGTGCAGGCATGTCGACAGTGTCCGACACTCTTCGTCGTGCAGATGCAGGATATCCTTGAGCTGCCCGGCAGCGGGATGAACACTCCCGGCACACTCGGTACGAACTGGCAGTGGCGCATGCTCCCCGGCGCTGACAACAAGCGTCTCGCAAAGCGCCTGCGCGTGTACACCGAGACCTTCCGCCGCCTGTAATTTCAGTCTTTTCTCATTTCTTCTTTTTTCCTTTATCAAGGCGCCCCTGCCAGACGGCAGGGGCGCTGACTTTTTATATATGCGGCGGGGTCAGTTATATATCCTGATCATCTCGTTATATATCTTCATTATGCCGTGAATGACGTCGAACTGGTTGAAGTCCCCGTAATAGGCGAGGTTTATCTCGCGCATCATGCTCAGGTTCTCGACCGGCAGGACGGTGATCTTCCCCCCTTGCGCAGCTCGTCAAGGCAGACGCTGCGGGCAGGATCGACACGCCGAAATCGCGGCGGATCAGGTCTTTGATCGTCGCCATATTGTCGACCTCGAGGACGACGTTAAAATCGTTGATGCTCATGTTGTTGCTCTCAAGGTGGGCGACGAAGAGGTTGCGGGTGTTCGAGTCCGGCAGGCGGAGGATCATGCGCTCCTTCTTGAGCTCGTTGAGAGTGACCATGCTGCGGCTGGCAAAGGGGTGGTTCGTCGAGACGGCGAGGACAAGATAGTCCGTATCGAGCAGGAGATAGTGAATGCTTGGGTCGGGCACACGCCCCTCGACGATGGCGAGATCCAGCTCATAGGTCTTGAGCATTGTATAAAGATTATTTATGGAGTCCGTAATCATTTTAATGCTTGTGCCCTCGTTTTCGGCACAGTATTTCGCCAGAGCCTCGGCGATAGCGTTGCTCTCGGCGGTATGCGTGATGCCGATAGTCAGATGCGTTGCCCGGCTCTTTTCGTCCCGCATGCTCTGATAGAAGTTGTTATAAAGCCCTACTATCTTTTTGGCGAATTTCACGGCCTCCTCGCACTGCCGGGTGACCAGAAGCTCGCCGTTTGCGTGCTCAAAGAGCTTCACTCCCAGCTCACTCTCGAGCGCCTTGATATGCTGGCTGACAGCCGGCTGCGTTATAGACAGCTGCTGCGCCGCGCGGGTATAGTTCCGGCACTCGTATACTTTCAGCAATGTGTACAGCTTATTATCTATCATCGCGCACCGCCATAAGAAGATTTTATGATTCCAATCAGAAACATAATTTGACTTTATTGCTTTTCTGAATAGTATGGTAGCATCAGGCAGGGAAAAAGTCAAGGAAAGGCGGTGGGGCTATGCATAAGCAGTATGACAGCGATATCTACAACGCGCCTGCGATGCAGGCCGCCCTCGGCATATACAGCCGGCACGGATGCGCGGAAAGTCCGCCTGAGATACCTGCCGCGGCTGCGGTCTGACCGATCGCAGCCGCCGTATTTTATTACAACAGCTTTCGGAATTACAACAGCTTTCGGAGGGAGACGATACGGAATGACGCTGTGCGAATATTTCAACAGTCAGTTTTCAATAATGCAGAACCTGGACTTTCTGGTCAGGATACTGGCGGCCTGCTTCTGCGGGGCGTGCATAGGCTTTGAGCGCACGAAGCGCTTCAAGGAGGCCGGGATACGCACGCACATCATAGTGTGCTGCGGCGGCGCTGATAATGATAGTGTCCAAATACGGCTTTGCAGACCTTACATATGCCGATGGCAGCGTATTCAACGGAACGCGCGGAGCAGATCCGGCGCGTATCGCGGCGCAGGTAGTGAGCGGCATAAGCTTCCTCGGTGCGGGCGTGATATTCAAAAACGGCAGTACCGTGAAAGGGCTCACGACCGCGGCCGGGATATGGGCGACGGCGGGGATTGGCCTCGCCCTCGGCGCGGGGATGTACTTCATCGGCATAGCGGTGACGGTGCTGGTGGCGGTGTTCCAGATAACGATGCACCGCTTCACGGTCGGTGCGGATTCGTTCACGACAAACCGCTTCCGCTTCACCGCTGAGTACACGGCCGACCTCAAGCAGGAGCTTGAGGAGCAGCTGCGGCAGTGGGACGCACATCATACGCAGCGAGATCAGCCGCGACAGCGAGGGGCGGCTGTGCTGCGATCTGTCGCTGAAAATGCAGAGGGAGATCACCCTCGAGGACATAAACGGATTCATGGAGCGGTGCGGACACATCGTCTCGGCCGAGGGCGAGACGGTGATATGAGCGCCGCGAGAAAACGAACGGGAGGAGGCTCCGCTTTGAATTTACCGACAGGCTTTGACCAGCGCTTTGATTCGCTGCGGCTCGTCCGCGAGCTGGGGAGCTATTCCGCCGCGGCACAGGAGCTGAATCTCAGTCCCTCAGCCATCGCGCAGCAGATACATGCGCTTGAAAGGGAGCTTGACGCGCTCCTGTTCATAAGGGACGGGAATCGGCTGCTGCCGACCGAGGTGTGCGAAATAACCGCTGATTACGCGGCGCAGGCAGCGTCACTGCGGCGGCGCATGGAGCTTGAGATAGACGTATCGCGCCGCGAGGTGAGCAGTCTCGTCGTGGGTGTATCGCCGAGCCTTGAGGACAGCGCGGTATCGGAAATGCTGGCGCGGTATATGCAGCTGCACCCGAAGGCGCAGCTGAGGATAATCTCCGAAAACAGCCGGACGCTCATCGCGCGCTGCTACGCGGGCGGATGCTCGACCTTGCGGATAGTCGATTCCCCGTTTCCGGGCAATGAGTTCAACTCCCTGCTGCTCGACACCGACTATCTCACCGCCGCAGTCCCGAACGGCAGTCCGCTTTGCGGACGCGGGGCACATATCTCTCGCACAGCTGAAGAAGGAAAAGCTGATACTGCGCCCGGCAGGCCCGGAACGCGGACGCTGTTCGAGGCGAGCCTGAAGAAGCGGGGATGAGCCTTGAGCAGTTCAATGATGATGGAGGCCGACAGCGTCTCCACGATCAAAAGGCTCGTGGAGCAACTACGGTATCTCGGTTTCTCGGCACGGGCGTGCATGGGAGCGGTCGAGGAGGGCGCTTTCGCGTGCTGCCCATTTCCGATTTGAACATGGTGCGGCGGATACATATATGCTACAGGAAGGACTTCAGCCATCCAGGATTTCTCGGTGAGCTAAGGAAGCTCTACGCAACTACAATGAAATCCTTGCCGGAGCAGGATGAAATCGCCGCCTGATGGCGGCGGATATGGTGTCCCTGTGGGACGTATATTAAAACTCTCCTTGGAAAAACAAGGAGAGTTTTTGGCATGGTTCCTAATTACTCAGACTGTCAAAAAGCCTCGCAGAGTTTTTCACCGCGCACGGCGAAAAATACTTCTCGCGTAGTGAGTGCCGAGCTTGCGAGGCACAGAACGGAGCGCAATCTTTTTTGTCAAAGAACCGTTGGTTCTTTGACAAGCTAGATTACGCCATGGAACATAGCCGCTGCCGTCGGGAATACAAGACGGGAGCCATGCCGGTGACGAGGGAGGATCATGTCGTCCTCGTTCGTCTCGCTGCCGGTGCGGCTATACTGCGTCCTGAACTCCACGCCGCGGCTGAGATAACCGTTCACCGCCCATGTGGGCATGGTGTTGCGGATGTAGCTGTCAAGGCCGGTCTGAAATTCCGCGCTGTCGGGGACGCTGCCGAGACGCACGCCGCCGACGTATACAGCGCTGTTGACTGTCACGCCGGGCGTCGAGCGCAGGAGAGCGTCGGCAAGCTCCGCGCGGCTGCCGTCGGGGCGCGACAGGCTAAGCATGTAATGCCGCTGCGTCTCCGGCATATCGGCAGAGCCGGGCAGTATCTCTTCCGCGGCGCGTTCCGCCGCCGTCACGGCGATATCCGCCGAGACCGGGGAAAAGCTGCCGGGCACGGCCTCGCCGTCCACGGTCAGGCGGCAGCAGACACGCAGGTTCGAGAACGCCATGAACATCAGCGCAAGCACGAAAGCAAAAGTTTTTTATACACGAAACCACCTCCAGAGTTAACATAACTCTTTATTTGGTTCCGGTCAAGGGCTTCGACAAAAGCAGTGCGGATCACTGCAAAGCTTCTGTTTTCAGCGCGGCGATCACAGCTTCGGCCTGAATGACGGACACCTCAAACGCCGTGCGCTCGACGGGCCGTCCTCAGTCATCTTTATGTAGCGGCGGCTCTGTATGCGCCCCTCGAGTTTCACCTGCGTACCGACCATCCACGTCGCTGCTTCCCGCGCCTTGAGTCCCCAACAGATGCAGGGGCAGGTAATCCGAGCGCCCGTAGCGGCGGTTCACGGCGAGCATCAGGTCGCAGATATCACGCCCCATCGGGGTTATGCGCAGGTTCGGCTCCTTGCACAGCGCGCCGGTCAGGCGCACGGTGTTTTCATCCGGTTCATCGCACAGCTCTATTTCCTTCGCGAGCACGGTTATGACGAGCTTTGCCCCCTCGCCGCGGCGGTTATTGAAGGTGCGCAGCTGGCCGGTGACGGCGATATGCTCCGCTTCGCACAGCTCCGTCTGCTCGAGCAGCTCGCGGCTGACGACGATGTTGACGGTATCGGTATTGCCGGAGAGCCGGCGAACTTCAAGAGGGAAGGAATAGAATACCTGCCCGCGCCCGGTGTGGAATAGGCCGGGGCACCGGCAAGCGTGCCGCAGAGTCGGGTGTAATTGTTTTCGTATATCATGTCCATGGTCGGAGCCGTCCTTTTCTTTGAGATAGTCAATCATATTCCGGACGCGCACTTGATTATGTCCCGCGAAACGTATATAATGTTAGTACTATATATGAAAAGGAGCCATATTATGGACATCAAGGATATACTGGAAAAATGCGACCATACCCTCCTGCGCGTCGACTGCACGAGCGAGGAGATCAGAAAGCTCTGCGACCAAGCGATAAAGTATAACTGCGCAAGCGTATGCATCCCGCCCTGTCACGTGGCGGGCGCGAAGCGTTACGTCGGCGATAAGCTTAAAATATGCACGGTCATCGGCTTCCCGAACGGCTACATGACGAGCGCCGTCAAGGCTTTCGAGGCCGCTGACGCGATAAAGAACGGCGCGGACGAGATAGACATGGTGATAAACCTCTCCATGGTCAAGGACGGCTGCTGGGTAGACGTTGCAAACGACATACGCGCCGTGCGCGAGGCGACGCGCGGAAAGATCCTCAAGGTCATAATCGAGTGCTGCCTGCTGACGGACGAGGAGAAGATACACATGTGCCGCATAGTCGCCGACTGCGGCGCGGACTTCATCAAGACCTCCACCGGCTTCTCCAAGGGCGGCGCGACCCGCGAGGACGTGGAGCTTATGCGCGCCAACTGCCCTGCCTCCGTCAAGGTCAAGGCAGCCGGCGGCATCTCCTCCCTCAAGGACGCGGAGGACTTCATCGAGCTCGGCGCGGAGCGTCTCGGGACGAGCCGCATAGTAAAGCTCGCGATGGAGCTTGAGAACGAGGTCGGCGCACCGAACGAGAACTACTGAGACAACACCCGCCTGATGCGGCTGCACAGCCACAGTCCGGGCACGGACAGCAGCAGCCACAGCAGCGCAAAGCGCGGGCATATCTGGCCGAGGAGGTTCAGCCTTTCGGCTGAATAATCCCACACGTTCCAGCCGAGGCGCAGGTTCACAAGGCAGCCGGTATAGAACTCCGCCGTGCATATCGCGGCGGAGCTCAGCACGCATTTTTTCATAAGGCACAGCGGCAGACCGGAGATCAGGTACATCATGAGGAAGCACAGCCCGCCGCAGAGCACCATGCTCCAGTGCGTCCAGCCGCGCCAGAGTATCTCTATAAGGCCGTGAGAGCAACCCGCCCGCGGCATAGATGAGCACGTATTGCATAAGCACGCCTCCGTTTCTGCTTATAGTTTCTCCGGATCATCCCGATTTAATATTGTCCCGATGGAGTTTTTATGGATAACACTAAATCGATCGCGCTGATAAATAAATACCGCGGGCAGATAATGGGCTTTTCCGCAATATGCATCGTCTTTTTCCATCTCTGGGAGTGCCAGCTCAGCCCCAGTTCTCCGCTCAGGCTGCTGTACTGGCTGGAGCTCGGCATCAGCGGGATGGGCTATTTCGGAGGGATATCTTCTTTCTGCTGTCGGGCATCGGGCTGAGCTACGCCATAGGCAAACAGCCTGAAGGAGTTCTGGCTGCGCAGATTCAGAAGGCTCGCTGTGCCCGTGCTGGTCGTTTCTCTGATACAGTGGGCCAAGGAGGGCTGGACGGTGCTGTATTATCTGTTCGGCCTGTCAGGCATCGGCTTCTTTATAAAGCGGCACTATTTTCTGTGGTTCATCTCGGCCATCACCGCGACATACCTGCTCTTTCCGCTCTATTGGCGCTTCTTCTCACGCAGCCGCGCGAAGCCTCGCTTCACGGCGCTGTTCGCCGCGGTGTGGTATCTGTGCTCTATACCGCTGGCCGGAGTGCTCAAGCCCATCGTCTTCCTATTCATAAACCGGGTGCCGTCATTTGTGCTCGGCGTTCTCCTCGGCTGGCAGCAGCAGAACGGCGGGCTGAAGCTGAGCCGCCGCGCGGTCAATACCGTCGCAGCCGTTTCCGCCGCCGCGGGGCTTATCCTCGGCGCGCTGTGTACTTTCGGCGAGACTGCGTTTTTCCAGCCGCCTTACAACAGCACCTTTCCCGGCGTGCTTATCGCTTTCGGCTTCACCGTTCTGCTCTCAGAGCTGGGCGGGCTGCTTGACCGGGGCGGCAGAGCGGCGCGCGGCATCAACGGATTCTTCGGCTTTTACGGGCGCATCAGCCTTGAGATATACTGCGTTCAGGAATTTTTAGGTCCGATCGCGGCGGATGCGGCGCGTGCTCTCGGCTGCGGGAGCATGGCGGTAAACCTTGTTACAGCTCGCCGCGGTCACATTATCCGCATGGCTGCTGCATATACTGACTGACAGAGTCCTTGCCCTGACAGGCAGGCTGAAACCCCGCGCACAATGCGCCGGATAACGAAAAAAGCCTTGACATTATGGGCAAAAGCTGTTATATTATCTAAGCTAAAACAAAGTAGGCGCGGTGTCCGCCGTCCTCACCGGCAGCAAAAGGCTGGCCGAGGTCAATAAAAGCACGGCTCTTCGGAGCCTGAATGTGTTTTTACGCGCGGATGCCTATGCTCCGCGCTTTTTATTTTTGGAGGTGTTAACAATCGCAAACGCTGCTCATCAGATCAACGAAGAGATCCTTGATAAAGAAGTGCGCCTGATAGGTGCTCAGGGCGAACAGCTCGGTATCATGTCCGCAGAGGAAGCTCTGAAGGTCGCCGCCGAGCATGACCTCGATCTGGTCAAGATCGCTCCGGGCTCAATCCCCCTGTCTGCAAGGTTATGGACTACGGCAAGTTCCGCTTCGAGCAGACCAAGAAGGAGGAAGGAAGCCAAGAAGAATCAGCGCGTTATCGAGGTCAAGGAGATACGCATGTCCCCGGCATCGACACGAACGACTTCAACACCAAGCTGAAAAACGGCCAGAAGTTCCTCAACGAGGGCAACCGCCTCAAGGTCTCCGTGCGTTTCAGAGGCAGAGAGATGGCGCACACCGAGATTGGCGAAACGCTGCTCAAGGGACTTTGCGGAAAAGTGCGCGGAGATAGCGAATCTTGACAAGGCGCCCAAGCTTGAGGGCAGGAACATGTCCATGTTCCTTTCGCCGAAGCCGCAGACCCGCCGAAAAGCCGGCAAAAAGCCCAAGCAGCCCAAGGAAGAGACCGCCGACGCTCCCGCAGCGGAGGAATAATTCATCAGTATACAGAGGAAGCTCCTGTATTTCAACCCAGTTACGGAAGGAGAAAATATCATGCCCAAACTGAAGACCCATAGCGGTGCCAAGAAGAGATTCAATCTCACCAAGACCGGTAAGGTAAAGCGCGCACATGCTTTCAAGAGCCATATCCTCACCAAGAAGGACACCAAGCGCTGCCGTCGTCTGCGTTCCGAGGCTTATGCCGACGCAACCAACGAAGCAACCATCAAGAAAATGATCCCTTACAAATAAGGGCAGACGCTATATAGGAGGATAATCAAATGGCAAGAGTTAAAGGCGCAATGATGACCCGCAAGCACAGAAGTAAGATTCTTGGTCTTGCTAAGGGTTACTGGGGCAACAAGTCCCGTCACTATAAGATGGCAAACGAGCAGCTGATGAAGTCCGGCCGCTATGCTTACGTTGGCCGTAAGCAGAAGAAGAGAGCTTTCCGTAAGCTGTGGATCACCCGTATCAGCGCAGCCTGCAAGATGAACGGCATGAACTATTCCACTTTCATGCACGGTCTGAAGCTCGCCGGTGTCGATATGAACCGCAAGATGCTCTCCGAGACCGCTATCCACGATCCTGCTGCCTTCACCGCTCTCTGCGAGCTCGCAAAAGAACGCAAAGTAATCAGAGCTATAGTTTGTTATAAGTTATAATAAGAGCGCTCCTACCATCCGGCAGGGGCGCTCTTATTATTTATAACGGGCGGCAATGTTACAGCGCGGCGGCAACGACCGCAGCGGGGAGCGCGATCGCGGCAATGCCCCGCAGGAGCTTACTTTTCTTCATCATGTTAAGCAGGAGTTACCAGTCATCGTCTTCCTCGTCATCATCGATGCCGCATCCCATGACTTCCCGAAAGGCCATATAGTCGATGAACTGATCCGTGGGGTCGATCTGACCGCTGCTGTTCCAGTCGTGCATACCCTTGCCTCCGTTTAATATCAAAGTTATTTTACAGTATATTGCAGCAGTTTGCAATACATTTTCAAGCATAAATATGATGCTGTTCCGGTTGGCTGCAGTGCGTAATAAAGCCCCCGGCAGCGGCGCGGTGCCTGCCGCCTTGCCGCGTTTAGCCTTTTGCGGGTCCGCGTTCGCCTGGCCCCGCAAAGCCTGCGGCGGAAAAGCACCGCGCCTTTCTCTCGCCCCCGGCAGCGGCGCGGTGCTTTTCCAGCTATTCCTCCTGCCGAGGAGCAGGGTTTGTAGTATTATGGTATTATGAATACCGAAATAAGAAAAAAGACGTGGGCTCGCCGCGTTATACAGGCTCTGTCCGGCGGCGCATATCATCGCCCTGATAAGCGCGCTCATCATCGCGCTGCACCTGCTGCTGCGTGGGAACTACGCGCTGATGCAGGCAATGTCGCAGAGGGTCACGCCCGCTGCACCGGCTCATGGCGGTCTTTGCGGCGCACTTTGAGTTCTCGCTGGCGGAGCTGCTGATAGGCATATTTGCCGCGTGCATAGCGGGGTACATACTCGTCACATTAGTGCTGCTCATCGTGCGGCCGGGGCGGCTGCGCAGGCTATACACGCTGGTGCTGCGTCTGCTCGCAGCGGGGCTCGCGGTTTACGCGCTGTTCTGCCTCGCTGTGGGGCACGTACTACTACGGCGACAGCTTCCTCGACGCAAGCGGGCTTGAGAGCGGAGAGGTATCTGCTGAGCAGCTTGAAACAGTGACGGTATACTTTGCCGACCTGCTCAACCAGTACGGGCGCGAGGTGGAGCGCGGCGAAAACGGGCAATACGCCGCCGACCGCGCGGCGCTGCTGGCGCGCTCGGACGAGGTCTTCAGGGCCGCCGAGGAGGAGTTTCCCTGCCTCGAGGGGCCCGGATATACGCGCGAAGGGCGTACACTTCTCGCGAGTGATGAGCTATCTGGATTTCACGGGGTTTTTCTTCCCGTTCATGGCGGAGGCGAATGTCAACACGGACTTCCCCGGCGCGCTCTTTGCCTCGACTATCGCGCATGAGCTGTCGCACCAGCGCGGCGTTGCGCGCGAGCAGGAGGCGAACTTCACCGCGGTGCTGGCCTGCCTTGAATACGGCGACGCCGACTACTGCTACTCGGCCTGCCTGCTCGCCTACACGCACCTCGGCAATGCCCTTGCCAGCGCCGATCCCGGAGCGTGGCAGGAGGTCTGCCGCGGGCTGAGCGACGGCGTGCTTGCAGACCTCGCAGCGAGCCGCGAATACTGGGCGCAGTTCGAGACGCCGGTGCAGAGCGTTTCAAACACAGTGTACGAGGGCTTCCTGCAGAGCTATGACCAGAAGCTCGGCATGAAAAGCTACGGCGCCTGCGTTGATCTGCTGGTGAACTACTATTACGACACGGCGCTTGCGCATTTCGGCCTTGCGTGACGGAGGGGCAGCCAATGGGGACTTCAAAACGAAACACGACTTCCGCGGCTCCAAAAGCATTGAGCGCCAAGGATGTCGCCGCTTTCCTTGATTCCGGTTACGTACCGTTCAGAAAGGCGCAATGCGTCGGACGCATCTTTATAGTTCTGCTGTCAGGCACTGGGCTGTGCCTGATCAGGGGAGCGGAGCCTACTGTGGGCTGTGCCGGTCGGGCTCTTGTGCCTGCTTATAACAGCGGCGTTTATCGTGCTGATGGTGCGGTTTGGCAGCTTGCGCATATCGCGGTATCTGTGCGACGGGATATTTGGCCTTTACATTGCGGTAATTATGAATTTGGGCGCGTACCGATGCACCGCATTGCAGGCCGGGTCAAGCGTTCTGAGGCTCATTGCGATGATGGGTCTGCTGCTTATATGGGCCGCGGCATTTGCGGCAATCACCGTTTCATGGATCAGAGCCGGAAAATTCTCAAACACGAACCCATCAAAGCTAAATTTCTGGCTGCCGGGTCTGTGCGGAGTTGTCGGCATGGGGCTTGCCAGAGTCTTCCTGCAGGGCCGATCCCAACAGACGGTCTTTGCGGTTATCACCGTGGGTCTGCTAATACTGTCACTTGTGATGGGCATGACGGGTTCGTTTCTGCTGAAAGCATGGTTCTGCGCGAAGCACATGGACGAGTGAATTATCATACGGCAGCAAGCCGTTCATAAGGAGGTAGCCGTGGAAATAAACCTGCACTATGCGAGTCGGTTTGACGAAAAACAGATCATGGAATTGAGGAGCATAGGAATAGATGTAGACGCTGACGGGCTCTCTGACCTTGTATGTTTTGATATATTTCAGAACAGTGAGCAGCATTTGCGCCTGAAAGAAAAATTTCCCAACATATCGAATCCGGTCAAGTGGTATGTGTTCTCAGAAGAGGAAATGCAGGCGGCAGAATGGTTCACAATGCGGTCAACGAACGAAAAGCTGGAGGATTCCTGCCCGGAGAAAACTTTCTCTCACAGCTGTTACGCGAGCAATTATTATGATCCGCCGCTGAAATTTGATCTATATTCTCATCAGACCCAGGTCGCGCCGTTTTATTTTTCAAAGCCTGTGAAGTGGGGGGGCGGAATTTCTTTTTATTCGTGCAGTGACAGAGGGCAGGACACATTTTTTGCAGCGAAACCGCCTCCAGGCTCATGCTTCAGCACGGCCTTGAGGGGATGGAGTTTCTGCCTGTCCTCAGCAAGAAGACAAACGAGCCCATGCCCGACATATACCAGTTCAACGTCACAACTATGATCCCTGATTCTTCTTTCCATGTTGTTGGCGCAAGCGGATATGGACGTGCCCCGTCTGCGGTAAGTCAAGATATGTGGTAAATAGTCTTTCCCCGTCCCTCTGTTGACAAGTCCGTTTTAGGCGAGCAGGATTTTTATGTGACAGATATGATCCAGACCTATAATGGCCCTTGTTTTCCGTCGCCTTTCTATATCGTGTCCAAAAAAGGCCTGCGACTTTTTCAGAAAATACCGTTTTGACCGCACGCTTGAGCTATTCCGCTGCTTACATATTGACCTGAGGAGGCTGTTTATGAAAGCTTTTTGCAAAAAAGATGTACGGTTCTCCTGCTGTGCCTTGCCTTCCTGCTCGTCGGTACGGGCTGCGGGCGGTCATTCAGGACAGAGTCGGTGAAAAACTACGGCAAAAATCAATGCCAGACGGTGAGCATATTCAACAAGTACAATTGGAAGAGCTTCCTGCCTGACAAGGAGCTTGCCGCCCGATACTGCACCGAGTACATATACGACTTCAAATATGCTTTTCTGGGAGACAACAGCTTCTACATATATGCGGTGTTTCAATACGATGCCGACAGCTTCGCAGCAGAGGGCCGCCCGCATCGAGGAGACCCGGGGCTGGATTCCTCGCTCTCGGACTGCATTGAGGGTTTACGGAAAGACCTATTATCTCGTGAACGGTGAGGTTGACGGATTTTACGGCTTTTTCCAGTTACTGCGATGATGAGACGCTCGACGGGAAGCCGTACTGCATGGACGTCGCCGCGGTCGATACACAACGCATGAGCATCGAGTACCTCACCGCGTTTCAGTGGGACGCCGGGAAAGACGAGTTTGTGGTCGGGTTTCTCTCGCCGCTGCTTGAGTGAACGCCGGATAAATGGCTGGCGGTATCCGCCGCGTTTATAATTCCGCGCCGGGGATCAGTATCCGGCGTGCTTCGATCTTGCAGGTAACGTCACTCAGGGCGGAGACGATCACGCCGGTCTCCTCGTTCTGCGCATGGACATATTCGCCGTCGCCGATGTAGATGCCGACATGGCCGATCCATGAGCCGCCGTTATAAAAAGCACAGGATGTCGCCCGGTTCAAGGGCATCAGGCTCAACGTGCTCACCGTTCTTGGCCTGCGCCGCGGCGGTGCGGTCGAGCCGGTAGCCGAAGCAGCCATAGGTATAATACACGAGCCCGGAGCAGTCAAAGCCTGTTTCGGGTTCTTTGCCGCCGTAGAGGTAGTCATAGCCGACATACTTCAGCGCAAACTCCGCCACCTTTTTGCCCATTGCGTAGGTCGGGCTTTTTGTCGGCACGGGGCTTGGCGTCGGTGAGGACGCGGCTGCGGAGACGGAGCAGGGCTTGCTCCTGCCGCCGGTGAAGCGGAGGGCTGGGCGCGGCCGCAGGCTTCGGGACGCGGATGCTGTGGACTTGAGATGGCTCTGGGCATAGTCCGCCATGAGCGTGCAGTAATCCGCGAGGGCATTATCACTGTCGGGTGAGTTGTCGGTAAACATAACGATGGCTATAGGCTCATCAGTGTAGACTATGGCGCAGTCGTTCTGATACCGCTTGCCGTAGTTCGGGTCTGACAGATAGCCGTACTTATGGGCAACGGCATATTTCTGCTCGTGGTAATTGAAAAAGCGCCCGGCTCCGCTTCGAGCATCCGGTCGATAAGGCCGGGGAACCGCCCTGATTTTCATACAGCGTGCGCAGGCAGAAGATCATCTGTTCGGCAGTGAAGAAGTTGTTCTCATAATATTTCGCGTCGACAGTGTCGGGGTTCGCCCATGTACTGGCATATGGCGCGGCGGTAGTCGTTGTAAGTGCCGATCTCATTGATGAGCAGCTCCGACTTGCTGTTGCTGGAGCGGACGATGCTGCCCTCAAGGATATCGGAATACTTCACGCCGCCGATCTCCGTGTCCCAGTCCATTTCGCCGTTATATACCTTCGGTAAAATACATGTTCAGCGGCACCTTATACATGCTGCATGTCACCATGTACTCCCCTGCCCTTTGTAGAAATGCCCTCGCCGGTGACAAGGTTGCGGGTAGCCGAGGGTTATAGAGCAGGACTTGTTGCGGTCCTCATATTTTATCGAGGAAGTTCGCGATGATCTTGTCCCAGCTCCCGTCGTCCTCCACCGGGGCGGCAAGCGCGGCAGGACACAGCACCGCCGTCAGGCACAGCGCCGCGAGAAGACCGGTAACGAAATTTTTATTTTCATGTGCTATGATCCTCTTTTTATGTATTGGCTAAAGTATATCCTCATACGTATACTCAGTCAACACGAAATCTTTTGCAGGCAAACAAAAAACGGCGCCGCCCGAGTTGGGCGGCGCTGTTTATAAAAGAGAACAAAAATGAAAAAGATCGCTCTGCACTTGCAAGTATAGTGTAACAAGAATATGTTTCAGGTTTAAGCAGGAAGATGTTTCATAAAAGTAAAACATATCAGGCAAAGCGCTCGGCGATGGCGATCAGGCTCATAATGTCGCTGAGCGTCGCCTCATAGTCGCCGGGGCTTCGCGCGCCCAGCATATCGACCGGGAGCGCCGCCCTGTCCGTAGAGAACATGGCGCTCACGCCGATATCATATACCGCCCCGGCAGAATCCGCAATGCCGCCGGCTATAGCGATGAGCGGCACGCCCTTTGCCCTGGTGCGCCGCGCGACACCGGAGACGACCTTGCCGTCCGCGCTCTGGGAGTCTATGCGCCCTCGCCGGTGATGACGAGGTCAGCGCCCTCAAGCTGCCGGTCAAAGCCCGTGACATCGAGCACCGCGTCGATACCGGACTGTATCGTCCCGCCGAGCAGGGCGACGCAGCCCGCGCCCATTCCGCCCGCCGCGCCAGCGCCGGGCACGCGCCCACATCGAGACCGTACTGTGAACGTATCACATCGCCGAAGTGACGCAGCCCCGCGTCAAGGCTCTTCACCTTTTTTCCGCGTCCGCGCCCTTCTGCGGGGCGAAAACGTAGGCCGCGCCGGTCGGGCCGTAAAGCGGGTTTGTGACGTCGCACATGACCGTTATCTCCAAGCTCCGTAGAAGCGCTTCGGCTTCGGCAGTATCGATGCGCGCTATGCGCCCGAGCGTATCGCCAACGGGGACGAAGCTCTGCCCGTCTGCGTCATAGAACCTGACCCCAAGCGCTGCGGCGCAGCCGCAGCCTCCGTCGTTCGTGGCGCTGCCGCCGAGGCCGAGGAGTATCTTTCTGCATCCGGAGTCCACAGCATGGGCGATAAGCTCGCCGACTCCGTAGGTCGTCGCGGTGCCGGGGCAGCGGAGAGCGCCGACCTGCGGCAGACCTGCCGCGGCGGCCATTTCAATTATCGCAGCTCGCCGAGCCGCGCGTATGCGGCGGCGGACTTTTCGCCCAGCGCGTTCGTGACCGTGACCCCAACGCGCTGCGCACCCATGGCCTGAACGAAGCAGTCAACGGTGCCCTCGCCGCCGTCGGCCACGGGGATACAGACGACCTCGCAGGCAGGGAAATGCCGCGGTATCACTTGCTGCGCGATGGCGCATATCTCTCGGCTCGAGACGGTACCCTTGAACGAGTCGGACACAACTACGCATTTTTTCATTTTACCCCCTGCCCTGTTTATAACGTTGACGGGACTGCCGACAACATATGCGCGCACGTTCTGCTCCGTGAGGCCATGATGCGCTCACGCGCCTCCTTGACGCCCAGCTTATATGCGGGGTGATGATGCAGTTTTTCGCCGTCAGCAGAGGGTTGTCTCCCCTTTATCGGTTCGGTGGACACGACGTCCAGACCTGCGGCGGCGACCTTACCGCTGTTGAGCGCGGCGGCAAGATCCTGTTCTACGACGAGCCCGCCGCGGCTGTTGTTGATTATAATGACGCCGTCCTTCATTTTCGCGATGCTGTCCTTATTTATTATGCCCTGCGTCTCGGGAAAGAGCGGGCAGTGCAGCGCGATGACATCGGCGCGGGCAAACAGTTCGGCCTGTTCCACGTACTCGGCGATCGCGCGGCCGGATTCCGTCGGGCGGCTGCCGGAAGCGAGCACCGTCATGCCCAGCGCCTTTGCGATGCGGCCGGTCTGCTGGCCTATGCGCCCGAAGCCGATTATGCCGAGCGTCTTGCCGTCAAGCTCGATGAGCGGATAGTCCCAGAAACACCAGTCCTCCGCGTGCTCCCCAGCGCCCCTCATGCACGGCCTGAGAGTGGTGCGCAATGTGATGGCATATCTCGAGCAGCATCGCTATGGCAAACTGCGCGACGGCGGCGGTGCCGTAGGCCGGACGTTGCTGACCGGTATGCCGCGTCGCTTTGCGTATTCATAGTCGACGACGTTATAGCCCGTCGCAGTGACGGCGATATATTTAAGGCCGGGGCAGGCGTCGATGACCGCGTCGCTTATCGGGACCTTGTTTGTGATGACGATCTCTGCCTCGCCTATGCGGCGGATGATCTCCGCCTCATCGTCAGGGCAGCGGTCATAGACCGTATATTCGCCGAGCTTACCGAGCCAGTCCCAGCTCAGGTCGCCGGGGTTTTCCGGATATCCGTCAAGAACAACTGCTTTCATTGTCAGTTCCTCCGTTTCGTTTTTCTTCAGTATAATTGATTCAGCCGCCGAATGCCACAATAAATTTTCCCCGACGGCGAAAAACGCCGCGGATTATGTAATGATATACCATACGATAATCGGAAGCGTCGGCCGGCGCGGGAGGAAAACTATGAAGAAATATGCTTTTGGTAATGATAGATATGCAGCGCGGGTTCATCGACCCGTCTTCGCCGCTGTGCATACCCGCCGCGGCGGCGACCGTCCCGGCCTGCGCCGAGGTCATAAAAAAGCTCTGCCATGAAAAGAACGTCCCGGTGTTTTACGACGCGCCACTACAGAGCCGACGGCAGCGACGTTGAGAAATGCCGCCGCGCTGTGTGGCTTTGCGGGCGGCAAGCCGCTGTCCGAGGAATGCGAGGCGTGTATGTCGGACGCATATCCCGAGGAGTTTGAGGTCAGGAGAGCGACTACCGCATCGTGAAGCCGCGCTTCTCAGGCTTCTTCGGCACCCCGCTTGACCTGATACTGCGCAGGCTCGGCGTGGACACCGTCATCCTCGCGGGCACGACGACGCCGAACTGCATCCGCACCAGCTGCTATGACGCGCTTTCACTGGATTATGACGCCATCGTCCTGTCGGACTGCACCTCGTCCGTGACCGAGGAGGTGCAACGCGCAAACCTCGGCGATATGGAGCGCATCGGCGCGCAGATCGAGACGGTCGAGGGGCTTAGAGCTCTTCTTGGATAAGTCTGGAAGCAGGTCTTTTAATTGACGAACTTCACGGAATGTTCTTCAAAACTTCAAAAAAAAAAGTCAACTTGACTCTCATAATTTCCTTAAAATGCCTGATAATATATGACCATACCGCAAAGGGGCGAGAGGCTCCCGCGGCAGGTAAGAGGGACGGAGCATATGCCCCATGTGTCCCGCAGGCGGATTGGCGCAAGGCCGGTCAGGTTCGAAAGGAGATTAAACATGAAGACCATTCTTAATAAATACGAAGCACTCAAGGCGGCTCTGGAGGAGCTGGGACTCAACGCGGAGACCAGCCGTGCACTTTCGCTCGAATACCGCGGCGCGTACTGCGAGGTCGTTATCAGCACTGAGTGGCTCAACTATGACTGCTACATTGACCGCGTCACCGGCGAGCTTGCAGGGCATCGACACCATGCCGCAGGAGGACCCGGAGGCCTTCGAGGGCGACCTGTGTGCGAGCTGCTGCGCGAGGAAGAAAAGGCAGCGTAATATAAATTTACTCAACAAGCTTAAAACCCGGCGCTGAGTGGTCAGCGTCGGGTTTTTTGTGGTATTATAGCGGCAGCTTATTTTTGTGAGGTGCGCGCTTATGCCGGAATACAGACACATACAGCGGCAGTTCGGGCCAGTGTATGACGAAAACTCGAAAATACTTATCCTCGGCAGCTTCCCCTCGGTCAAGTCCCGGGAGGTCAATTTCTTCTACGGCCATCCGCAGAACCGCTTCTGGCCGCTCATGGCGCGCGTGCTCGGCTGCGCCGTGCCGCAGAGCATTGAGGAAAAAGAAAGCCATGCTGCTCTCGAACGGCGTTGCGCTGTGGGATGTGCTCGATTCCTGCGATATCGCGGGTTCCAGCGACAGCAGCATCAGAACGCCGTGCCGGTCGACATCGCGCTTATCCTGCGCGCGCGGCGGATATACGGCGCATCTACTGCAACGGCACGGCGGCGTATGAGCTGTTCATAAAGCACCTCGCGCCCGTCTGCGGCATGACGCCGGTGAAGCTGCCGTCGACCAGTCCCGCGAACGCCGCATGGGCGATGGACAGGCTGTACGAGCAATGGGAAACAGATACTCACAGACTAAAGGAGACACACATGAAGCACTGCATAATCGCAAAGTTCAATGACAGCGTGGACGATAAGGCGGCCATGATCACGCGGATAGATAAGCTGTTTGCGCCGGCACCGGCGATGGACGGCATACACGGCTGCACCGTGCTGAGAAACTGCATCGACCGTGAGAACCGCTATGACCTCGCCATCATCATTGACATGGACAAGGCTGCGCTCCCCGCATGGGATGCGTCGGAGCTGCACCGCGAGTGGAAAAGCCGCTTCGGCTCTTACCTCACGTCCAAGGCGATATTCGATTTTGAATCTTAATCTATCGGGTACAGCTCCTGATTTTCGCTCAGGCAGAAATATGTAGTACCGAGACGCCTGTCGGTGTACATCGTGAACGGTTCTCCCCTGAAGGTCATTTTGCCTGGAAGACCACGCTCGGCACCATTCTGCGCTCGCCACAGCAGACGCAGCGCCGCGTCGACGCACTCCTCCGTCGGCACGAGTCCGGCGAAGCGCGCGGTGTTCACGCAGGAGTACTGCCCTTTCTGGTAAATGACGTCATGTATGCTGTCCGGGTACTCGGGTGAAGCGACGCGGTTCATAATGACCTCGCCCACGCATATGCGGAATTCGTCCGTGAGCCAATCGCTTCCGGCCTCGTAGCAGATGACTTTTGAGAGCAGATACAGATCATCAAAGCTTATTTTGCCTGGGTCGGGCTCCGCAGCAGATGCGTCTATGACGGCATTGCGCTTTTCCTCGGCGCTCCTCCCCGCTTCGACGTCCCCTTCCGCCGCGGCCGCGGTCATTTCGTTCAGATAATATGCCGCGAGGTCTGCTTCATAGCTGATGCTGCCGCCGGTCATCAGGTCAAAGATGCTCTTGGGCTCTGCGCTCTGCGCTTCCGGTTTCGGCGCGGCATCAGGACTTTCCTGCGGCTGCGTCTCAACGATGCCGACGGGTACTTCTTCGGGTGCGGGTTCTTCGGCTTCCACAGACTCTGTTGGCGCAGTGACCTCTATGCTTTCCTCAGCGGGAGCAGTTTGCTGCGGCAGCTCGGGCGCAGGTTTCCGGCGCGCGGTCGAGAGCCGACCCGCCCGCAGCTAGAGCGATAAACAACACGATAACAGAGGCAATGATCCTTTTCATGCTTCCACCTCCCGCTGCCAAGTATAACAGCGCAGGCGGAAATAAATTGTCGGATCATGCGGGGAAATAGAAAGAAAGCCGCCGCTGCGGGGTTATACCCGGCAGCGGCGGTATTCTACGTATTTACTTAGAGGGCAGGTACTTCTTGAGAAGAGCTTCTGCTTCCTTTTGCGTTGGGGATAGCGTACCAGGTGAGACCATCGCAGTCGAGAGTGTCGTTATCGAGTCTCAGGCCGAGGGTCGCGTTGGTGCGCCACTTGTCGGACTCGGTCTTCACGGAGGCGGGGCCGCAGAGCAGAGTGGTGTGGCCGGCGGCATCTGTCTTGATCTCGGCGGTCTTGATCTTGTCGAACTCTACGCCCTTTGGCCTCGTCCTTGATGGTAATGAGGCGCTGATTCGTGATGACATACTCGACCTTGCGGCGGAGAGTATTGGCATGCAGGAAGGGGCTGGCAAGCGCATGCCATGACTGCAAGGATTATAATGATGATGCCCGGCTTGATACCCGCGCCGTTGCTGCCGAAGCAGCTACTATGTAGGCAATGATGAGAGCAACGGAAATAACGAGCTTGATTATTTCGCTTTTGACTATCGCGGGCTTATTGGTTTTGTCCAGGGTCTCAAAGGTCTCGGGCTTGCCTCCAAAGGACTTCTTCTCCGGTCTCCAGAACCGAGCTCAGCATATCTTCCATACAGATCCTCCACAATTTTACTATAATTTTTTTGCGTATTCGGGGACGTTTACGCCCTCCTTTTACTGATTATATAATAGCAAATTTTAGATTAAATCAGTGCTAAGAACTAAACAGCCCGCGTTAAATTTTTGCAAACCGGGTCTGTCCCCACGGCAATAAAAACCGCCGCCGGCGGACGGCATCCGCGCGGCATGATCTGCCGAGGAACTCCGTACCGCCGTCAGCGGCGGAAAAAAGAGGAAGGAAAAGAATCAAATCAATGGGTGGGAGCTGATCCCCTCGTAACTCCTCGCAGTACCCAGCGAAGCGGTACTGCGAGGAAAAGGAAGAAGGAACGAATATAGTGCAGTTTTCGCCGCCCCGGCGGAAACGGAACGGTATTCGTTTCTTCTGACGTCAATCTCCTTCTATCATGCGGTAGCCTACGCCGACCTCGGTGAATATATACTGCGGCTCGGCGGGATTCTTTTCGATCTTCCGGCGGATATTCGCCACGTTGACGCGCAGGATCTGGTTGTTGCCCTTGCTCTGCGGCCCCCACAGCTCCTTCATAATGAAGTCATAGGTGAGCACCTTGCCCGCGCACTTGCCCAGCAGCGCGACGATCCTGTACTCATTCTGCGTGAGATGGCAGTTCTCGCCCGCGATGAGCACCTGATGCTTGTCGTAATCTATGGTCAGGTCGCCCGCGACGAACTTGCCGGTGTTGACAAGAGCCTCGTTTGAAAGCCCGGAGCGGGTATGGCGTATCGCGACGCGCACTCTGGCGAGAAGCTCCGCCGCGCTGAAAGGCTTTGGTGACATAGTCGTCCGCGCCCATGTCGAGTGCTCTGTACCTTATCGCGCTCATAGCTGCGCGCGGAGACGACGATGATGGGCAGGCTCGTCCAGGAGCGCACGGCCTTTATTATCTCCATGCCGTCCATATCCGGCAGGCCGAGGTCGAGCACCACGAGATCCGGACAGTGCGAGCTTATCATCGAGAAAGCCTCGTTCCCGGTGCTGGCTGTTATGACGTCGTAGCCGTTTGCGGTGAGTATAGCCTTGATAAGGCCGGAGATGCTTTTTTCGTCCTCTACGACAAGGACCCTATCCTTGATTGTCATAGCTTGTGCCTCCTAACGGTAAAGTAAAGGTAAACATCGCGCCGCCCGGGAGATTATCGGCGTATATATCTCCCCCGTGAGCCGCAACTATGGTCTTGCATACGCTCAGGCCGATGCCCATGCTGCGCGTGGTATCGGCGGATTTGTTGCCGGAGAGCTGAAGACTGCCGTCAAAGAGATGGGGCAGAGTCTCAGCATCTATGCCGCGCCCGTTGTCGGCGACGCTGACGATCGCCTTGCCGTCCTCCTCGCGCGCGTTGATCTTTATCTGGCTGACGTTCCCGCCGTGGACTACGGCGTTATCCATGAGGTTTATAAGCACCTGCTCGATGAGCATCGCGTCCATCGGCAGAAAGATCATCGTCTCCGGAACGGAGACGGAGACGGGGACGTCGTCATGGCGCTTTTTGAAAGCCATGACCGCTTCGCTCAGGACTTCTTCAAGGATCTCATCGTTCTTCGTGATGCCGCCCATATCTGCGCCATTCATGCGCGTTATGGACAGGAGGTTCTCAACCATGCGGCAGAGCCATTCGGCGTCCTTCTTGGCGTCAAGCAGCAGCTCATTTTTCTGCTGCTTGGTCAGAACCTCGTCACCTTCAAGCACTGTGGATATCGAACCGCTTATGGCCGTCAGCGGTGTGCGCAGGTCGTGCGATATCGCGCGCAGGAGGTTTGCCCGCATCTTCTCTCGCTCCGACTCCATGTGCAGCTTTTCCTGCGCCTTGAGGCGGGCGGTGAGCGTCGAAGTGGCAAAGCCCACAGCGAGCATCGTCATAAACGTGAGCGGGTAGCCGTAGATAGTGAAGTCCAGCTTCAGGTACGGGAAGGTAAAGGCAAAGTTGACGAACACGACGCTGACGAAAGCCGCGAGGAAGCCGTAAAAATAACCGTCGGTCGACAGGGAGATGATAAGCACGGCCAGCACGAATATCAGCGGGACATGCACATCCGAGGTCGTCGTGCGCATGAGCATGGCGCATATCGCGGATGCGACGCCCAGCGTCGAGAAGAATATCAGACAGCCCTTGAGGCTTGTTTTTATGTATTCCCCTACACAGAGATCTGACTTTTGAAAAGAATGTGCTTAAACTTTTCATTGCTTCATTTTCCATATTATTTCTTTGTCTCCATTATAACATGTTCGCCCGTTAAGACGGTGCAAAAAGAAATTAACGAGAGGGGAAATCCTTCTCGTTAATTTCGAACTGCAAATTTGCTTATCTGTAGTTGTTATCGTCGTCGAAGAAATCGCTCATGTCGATGTTCGCATCGAAGCGTTCATCGGGATCGATGGTCGTGTAGCCGCGGGCGCTGTTTTCCTCCCGCTCCTGACGCTCGCCTGCGCTGCTCAGCGCGGCGGCGCTCCTCAAGGTGCTTTCTGCGCAGCTTCCTGTAGCGCGCAACGAGCACCGTGTATATTACTGCAAAGGCAATGACGATTATCAGCAGCGCGATGACCCAGCCCTTGCTGAATATCTCGCCCAAGCGCTGGCTGATGTAGGCGCTTCTCGAAAGCTCGACATCCGCACCGGTTATCAGCTTGACCGTGCCGTAGCTCTCACCGCCGGCGGACAGGCGTATCTCGCCGAGCGCCGTGCCCGCGGGCAGCGGGGCGACAAGGCGCTGGTCGTATATCGTGACCTCGCGCTCTATTGCATCGTTGGAGACCTCATTCGGCATAAGCACGTTCAGGTTGCCCGCAGGATAGAGCATGACCGTCCCGTCGCCCTCGGCCATTTCGACGTTCACCTTTGTGATAGGCTCGGAGGAACTGAGGATGCTACGGTAGGAGAAGTTATCAAAAAGCCCAGTCATACAGTGTACGGCTGTCGACAAAGTTGTAGCATTCCTCTATCTCCGCGTTGGAGCGGGCCGTCGCAGCCCATCGCCACGGCGAGGATGCGGACGCCGTTGCGCTCGGCGCTGGAGACAAGGCAGTAGCCCGCGGCGCGGGTGTAGCCGGTCTTGCCGCCCTTGGCACCGTCATAGAGATAGCGGCCGTTGTAGGAATAGATGGAGGTTATGTTTATAAGGGCGTTAAGTTGCCGATAGGCTTGCCCTCGTTTATCGCGGTGTTCTCCGGCTGATAGCTCGTGCTGTCGATGATCTCGCTGAAGAGCGGGTGATCGAGCGCTGCGCGGAAAATAAGCGACTGGTCGTAGGCGGAGCTGTAGTGCCCCCTCGGCGGGGAGGCCGTTGGTGTTCACAAAGTGCGTGTTCGTGCAGCCGAGGTCCACCGCTTTTCTGGTTCATCTGCTCCACAAAGCCGCTGATGCTGCCGCCAAGATAGCGGCCGATGATGTTGCAGGCCTCGTTTGCCGACTGAAGCAGCGCGCAGTAGAGCAGGTCGCGCATGGAAAGCTCCATTCCCGGCAGCAGGCCGGAGGTGCTGCTGTCGTCGCTCATGCCGTCGCGGCAGTCGTTCTGTGCGGTGACCATGGTCGTCAGCTCACAGCGGCCGGAGTCGAGCGCTTCGAGTGCGAGCAGCGCCGTCATAACCTTCGTAAGGCTGGCGGGGCGCGCTGCTCGTTCTCGTTATAGCCGTAGAGAGCATTTTGCCGCTGTCGAGGTCGATCACGACGGCGGCCTTGCCGTTGAGCTGCGGCGCTTCCATGGCCCATGCCGACGGCGCCAAGGCTGTCATCATAACGCACATGAAAGAAGGCGGAAAAATTTTTATTTTTTTCATTTTGTTCTCCCTTTTTCAGGAATATGTTATAGTAATATAAATAGGGTGTTACGCCGATAGGCAAAGCCCGTAAAAAAGTGTATTATATCTAATTATTCCTGCCCCGTCAAGCGAATGGGCGGATGGCAAAAAACGGAGAGCTTAATGAAAATTCTTGTAGTTGATGATGAAAAGCTGCTTGTCAAGGGCATCAAGTTCAATCTTGAAAACGAGGGCTACACCGTGGATGCCTGCTATGACGGCGAGACCGCCGTCACGATGGCGCGCGAGGGGAACTATGACCTCATAATCCTCGACCTGATGATGCCGAAGAAAGACGGGCTCGAAGCCTGTCAGGAAATCCGCAGCTTCTCCACCGTGCCGATAATCATGCTCACCGCGCGCAGCGAGGACGCGGATATGCTGATGGGCTTCGAGTCCGGCGCGGACGATTATGTCACAAAGCCCTTCAACATTCTTGCCCTCAAGGCGCGCATCCGGGCGCTCCTGAGGAGAGCGTCGATAGCCGCCGCCCGCCGCTGCCGAGGAAAAGAGCGGCACGATAAGCCGCGGGCATCACCGTGGACGAGCCAAGCGCTGCGCGATGAAGAGCGGCGAGGAGGTCGAGCTTACGATGAAGGAGTTTGACCTGATCCTGTTTCGATGAAGAACGTGTGGGGCTACGACTATCAGGGCGATACGCGCACGGTGGACGTGCACATCCGCCGCCTGCGCGAGAAGCTTGAACTCAATCCCGCCCGGCCGGAATACATCATCACGAAGTGGGGCGTGGGGTATTACTTTGCAGATTAAACGCTGGACCTTCAGATCCGGCAGCATCCGCTTCAGTTCTTCTCCTTCTTGGCGATGCTGCTGCTGATCCTGCTCCTGCTGCTGAATGTCTATCCGCTCATCTCCGCGCGCGACGCCGTGTTTCAGGAGAAAAAAGGCCATGGAGAGCCAGGCCGCAACGCTCGCTTCCGCTCTTGCGAGCCTTGACAATCCCGATCGGAGAGCATTGCCGAGGTGCTGCGCTTTCTCGACATTCAGGGACTATGACAGGATAATAGTCGCCGGGAAGACCGGGGACATAGTATACGATACGCAGACGCACGCAAGACCCCAGACCGCCGCGGGCGATCTGCTCTCCGCTCTGCGGCAGCAAGACAGTGTTTCGCTCTTCACAGGAGGATGAAGCTTTCTCCAGCAGCTACGCCATCCCCATCAGCAGTCAGAGCACCGTCACGGGGGCGGTGTACCTGCATGAGACGGACGCCGAGCGCGGCCGCATCATAAACGACCTCCAGGTGCAGATACGCACCGTCTCTCTCATAATCGCCCTCGCGGCGCTCGTGATGGCCGTGGTATTTCCTCGGTCGTCCTCCAGAGACTGAACGACCTTGCCAATTCCATGCGCATCGTCGCCGAGCGGGGACTATAAGCACCGGCTCGCGATATCCGGCACGGACGAGCTCAGCGAGCTCGGGCGCGAGTTCAACACGCTTACCGAACGTCTTTACGACACCGAGCACCAGCGCCGCCGGTTCGTCTCCGACGCGTCGCACGAGCTCAAGACGCCGCTGGCGTCCATCCGCCTGCTGTCGGACAGCATCGTGCAGCATGAGAACATGGACGCCGAGACCGTGCGCGAGTTCGTGGCCGACATCGGCAGCGAGGCCGAGCGCCTGCAGCGCACGACCGAGAAGCTGCTCGACCTGTCGCGTCTCGACGACGATATCCAGGTCGTCCCGGAGCCGGTCGATGTAAAGCAGGTGGCAGTCGACGCGATGGTGCTGCTGCGCCCGCTGGCAAAGGAGCATGACGTGAAGCTGCGCTGCGAGCTTGAGGACGGCTGCGTCGTCATGGCGACGGTGGACGATATGTTCCACATCATCTTTAACCTCGTCGAAAACGCGATAAAATATAACGTCCCGAACGGCAGCGTCACGCTGATCCTGAAGGGCACGGTCGACAGCGTCCAGTTCACCGTTGCGGATACCGGCATCGGCATCCCTGAGGAGGAGACGTACAACATCTTTTTCCCGCTTCTACCGGGTCGATAAGGCACGCTCGCGCGAGGCCGAAGCGGCAGCGGGCTCGGGCTGAGCATCGTGCATGACGCGGTCAAGGCGCACGGCGGCTCTATTGCCGTCGGGCAGAATAAGCCGCAGGGCTCACGCTTCATCGTGACTTTCCCGCGGCCCACATCGGAGGAGACAGGCATATGAATAACGTGAAGAAATACAGCAGGAGCTGCGCCGCCGCGGGCTTGACGGCATGCTCGTCACCGACGAGAAGAACCAGCGCTACGCTTCGGGCTTCCCGATAACGGACGGCGCGGTCGTCGTGGGCTTGGAAAAGCATGGCTCATAACGGACTCGCGCTATATCGAGGCCGCCGAAGCCGCTGCCGCCTGTTGACGGCAGTCTCACCGAGGTCGTCCTCTATGACCGGGAGCACCCGCTCACCGGTATCATCTGCAGCGTGTGCGCCGGTATGGCGCGCCTTGCCGCTGAGGATAAGAAGCTCAGTCACGTCGGCTATCTCGGCTATGAAAAAGGCCCTCGGCCGCGAGCTGCTCCCGGCGGGCGACCTGTTCGAGACGCTGCGCGCGTCAAAGACTGAGGAAGAGATCGCCTGCATGATCGAGGCGCAGGCCATCAGCGAAAAGGCGCTGGCGGAAGTGCTGCGCATCATCAAGCCCGGCATGACCGAGCGTCAGGTCGCGGCGGAGCTGGTCTATAATATGCTCAAAAACGGCTCCGAGGGCAACTCCTTCGACCCCATCGTCATCACCGGCAAAAAGACGAGCATGCCGCATGGCGTCCCCGGGGACAAGGTGATACAGTCCGGGGACTTTGTCACTATGGACTTCGGCAGCATAAAGCACGGCTACTGCTCCGACATGACGCGCACTGTCGCCGTCGGGAGCGCGAGCGAGGAGATGCGCAATGTCTATGACACTGTCCTGCGCGCGCAGCTCGCGGGCATCGCAGCGGCGAAAGCGGGAGTGCCCGGCAAGGAAATAGACGCCGCGGCGCGTAAGGTCATTTCGGACGCGGGCTATGGGAAATATTTCGGACACGGCTTCGGCCACAGCCTCGGCCTTGATATCCACGAACGGCCGAACGCAAACCCTCCGGCGAAGCTCCGATGCCCGCGGGCGCGGTGTGCTCGGCGGAGCCGGGATATATATTCCCGGCCGCTTCGGTGTGCGCATCGAGGACGTCATGGTCATCCGCGAGGGCGGCGCCGAGATCATCACCAAGGCTCCCAAAGGAGCTGGTGGTACTGTGAGAGGCACAGAAAATTTGCCCAACATCAAATAATGCTTGCAAAATTCGCGGAGATACTGTAAAATATCAAAGATAAATAATAAATTTTATTTTGGGAGGTTCCCATATATGGCAACTATTACCGCAGGCGATTTCAGAAACGGCGTTACCTTTGAGTATGATAACGATGTATGCCAGGTCATTGAGTTCCAGCACGTCAAGCCCGGCAAAGGCGCTGCCTTTGTCCGCACCAAGACAAGAAGATCATGACCGGCGCTATCCGTGAGGAATCCTTCAACCCCACCGCAAAGTTCGAGGCCGCAACTGTCGACCGCATGACCATGGAGTACAGCTACAATGACGGCAACCTGTACTACTTCATGAACCCCGAGACCTATGAGCTCGAGCCCGTCGACGCAAGCGTCCTGAGCGACAACTTCAAGTTCGTCAAAGAGAACATGGAGTGCACCATCTACTCCTACAAGGGCAAGGTCTTCAATGTTGAGCCTCCCTTCTTCGTGGAGCTTGAGGTCACCGAGACCGATCCGGGCTTTGCAGGCAACACCGCGACCAACGCCACCAAGCCCGCCACCCTCGAGACCGGCGCAGAGGTCAAAGGTTCCCCTTTTCATCGAGCCCGGCGAGAAGATCCAGATCGACACCCGCACCGGCGAGTATCTGTCCAGAGCGTAATTCAAGTCTATAAGCGGGGGAAGATCAGCAGTCTTTCCCCGTATTTTTTCTAAGGAGGTTTTCAAAATGACAGTAGTGGAAAAGGCGGCATATCTGAAAGGTCTGGCCGAGGGTCTGGGCATCGCTCCGGATTCCAAGGAAGGCAAGCTGTGGAACGCGCTCAATGAGCTTCTCTCCGACATGGCGCATGAAATAGAAGACCTTCATGCATGCTATGACGAGCATGACGAGGCTCTCGACGAGGTCTGCGACGAGCTGAACTATCTCGAAGAGCTCACCTGCGATCTCGACTTTCCCGAGGACGACGATGATTATGATGACGAGGACGAAGACGTCAGCTGCTGCGGCTGCGGCCGCTGCTACAGCGATGACGAGGACGAAGACGACGACGGCGTCCGGAGTATGACGGCGTGATATATGACGCTACCTGCCCCGTCTGCGGCGAGGAGATCAGCTTCGATGAGGACACTCTCGCCGAAGGCTCCATCGAGTGCCCCAACTGCGGCGAAAAGCTCGAGTTCGACCTCGGCGACGACGATAAGGACGAAGATAAAGAATAATTCCTCGCCCCTGCATCGGCAATATAAGGTTATATGAAAAGGCTGTGTCCATACGGACGCAGCCTTTTCATATATACTTTGCGTAGTCGACGGCCTTCGTCTCGCGGAGGACGTGGACCTTGATCGACCGGGATAGGTAAGCGACCTCTTCGGGCTTGACCATGATGCGAATCTCGCGGCCGGCCTGAATGGCATAGGAGCTTGCGATGCCGGGAAAGCTCTTGGAGACTTCCTCAAGCTTTTCAAGACGCTTGACGTAGTTCTCGATATTCTCGCGACGCGCGCCGGGGCGGGAAGCGGAGATAGCGTCCGCAGCCTGAACGAGGCAGGCCTCAACGCTGTGCGCCTCAACATCGCCGTGGTGGGCTTCGATGGCGTGGATAACGGCTTCGGATTCCTTGTACTTTCTTGCGATGTCGATACCGATGGTGACATGGCTGCCCTCGACCTCATGGTCAATGGCCTTGCCGATATCATGCAGCAGACCGGCGCGCTTCGCCGTCGCCACATCGACGCCCAGCTCCGCCGCCATAAGTCCGGCGATGTGGGAGACCTCGATGGAGTGGTTCAGGACGTTCTGGCCGTAGCTGGTGCGGTACTTCATGCGGCCGAGCAGGCGGATAAGTTCGGGGTGGAGACCATGTATATTGGTCTCGAACACGGCGCGCTCGCCTTCGGCCTTGATGGTCGCGTTGACTTCCTTCTGAGCCTTGGCGACCATCTCTTCGATACGAGCCGGGTGAATACGGCCGTCCTGAATGAGCTTTTCGAGCGCCAGGCGCGCCACTTCGCGGCGCACGGGATCGAAGCTGGAGACGGTGATGGCTTCGGGGGTATCGTCGATGATGAGGTCGCAGCCGGTCAGCGTTTCGATGGAGCGGATGTTGCGTCCCTCGCGGCCGATGATGCGGCCCCTTCATTTCGTCGTTGGGGAGAGGAACGACGGAAACGGTGATCTCGCTTGTGTGATCGGCGGCGCAGCGCTGGATAGCGGTGGCGATAATGGCGCGAGCCTTATCCTCCGCCTCTTCCTTGTACTGAGTTTCGAATCTCCTTGACCTTGATGGCCATCTCGTGCGTGACCTCGTCGCGGATGCTGGCGATAAGGTAATGCTTTGCCTCCTCGACGGAGAAGCCGGAGATCTTTTCGAGCATTTCAAGCTGGCTCTTCTTGATGAGCGCGACCTCATGCTGCTGATTCTCAACAGCGGCGATCTTGTTGTTGAGCGTGTCGCTCTTGTTCGCTCGACAGCGTCCATCTTTCTTGTCGAGATTTTCTTCCTTCTGCTGGAGGCGGCGTTCCTGCTTCTGCAGCTCTGAACGGCGCTCCTTGACTTCCCGCTCATACTCGGAGCGGTTTTTGTGTATTTCTTCCTTTGCCTCTACGAGAGCTTCTCTCTTCTTGCTCTCGGCGCTCTTTATTGACTCATTTATTATTCTTTTAGCCTCTTCCTCCGCGCTCATTATCTCGCGCTCCGCAACCTTTTTGCGGTACTGCACGCCAAGGAAAAAGCACACCGCCGCCACAACGACGGCAATTATTATAACGACCCATTTTGCGGTGGGTTTAGCTGCTGGATATTTTTGTTATTACCATAAGCTGACAGGCCTCTATGTGACCCTATCAATGGTATCGCGCACGGGCAGCGCCCGCACACATATGCAAGACGGGGCATAAAACGCGCCCCGTCGAATCGAACAAAAATATTTATCGGAGACCTCCCCATGGTCCCCTAAAATATCATTCGTGTTATTCTACCACTGAATCGGTGTTATGTCAATTCAAACGCTTAAATAATTTTAATAGAACGTTAATAAACAGCTCCGCCCGCGGATCGTGACCCGCAGGCAGGCTGTTGGTTCACTGCTTATTTGTTATTATTCAGCCTTGTTTTTTACTTGAAGCGATGTTCTTTTTTTGGCTTCCCTGCGTGCCTTTGCCTTGGCGCTCAGCTTCCTGAAAGCGGGCGCAGCGCAAAGACAGCACCGCGGGATAACGAGCGTCAGCAGAGCGGAACGAGGGAACACCAGCAGGTTCTTGAAGAAGCGCCCAGCACCTTTAAGCGAATCCGTGAATGCATTCAGCAGTCTCTGGCCGTAGCTTATGGTGACGGCCTGCTGCTCGGTGTACTCGCCGACCTCCTGGACGTTCAGGGAGATAGTGCTGTAATTCACCTGTCTGTCTGTCCCAATTGTTGAGGCTCGACTGGAGAGAGTCTATCTTATACTGAAGCTCCGTCAGCTTCTCCTCTATGGTTATCGTGTCCTCCACGGTCTGCGCCTTTTCCATCATTTCGAGCAGGCGGGTCTCCTGAGTCTTGTACGCGGTGAGCCGTGACTGCACGTCATAATACTGTGCGCTGACGTTCTCGGTGTAGGTATAGTTGTGGGACGTTGCCGAGGCGTGGAGAGACTGCCCATGACAGTCTGGAACTTGTCGCTCGGAATACGGATGGTGTAATCTGCACTGCGGTTATAGCTGCTGCCGCGGGAGATGCTGTAGTAGTTTGCACCGTTTATGCTGCTCGACTGCACCCAGCCGCCGTATTCTTTTGATGAGCGCGGCAAGCTCTTCGAGGGTCTTGTCAAACTCGGTAGTCTCAACGGTCGCGTCGGCGGGTAGATGATCTTCTCCGGTTCTCGTCGGGCACATCGCCGCCCTCAATTGCCAGGTGGAGCGCCATATTCGCCGGCAGGCAGAGTGCTGTCCATCGCGGCAAATCCGGAGGCGCGCGACGCATTGGGAGGCGGTTCCATGGGCGCAGAATCATTATGCCGCCGACTCGGTGGAGCTGGGCCATTTTGCTGGAGCGCTGCCACAGGCAACAGAGGGACAGGGTCGCCAGAGCAATGCAAGCAGCAGGGCTATCCGTTTTTCATTTGTCGACTTCCTTTCATTGCTTTTTACACAGGTATTTACAAGTTTGTCCTCAACTACAAAAGACCTTGGTTTCGAATAAAGTTCCCCTACTGTATGTTTGGTCAAATTCTTTTTAATCTGGTAGAATCTTAACGAAATAAAGCACATAAGAAACGGGCAAATGGCAAAACACGTCGATAATAAATAATCGCAGTGGTGCCCCAGCGTTAATGTCGGGGTAATTGCGGCCGGAAGGACTGCCGATATACCACCGCAAGGACAGGTGCCGGGCATGATATGCATGGCGGTCGTCGCTTGTGGGGCGCTTGCGTCTCCGTCAGCACGCGCCGGGGTGTCGACTCTGCTTTGTTTGCCGTCGGTGAACATGTGGCATTAAAACCCATGGGCATGTGAATACCTGCGGTGGGGAGCGCTGGGCTGATAACGAAAAACTTGGGGCGCGGCTCGGATCATTGAGGGGACGCATTCATGCAAACAGGAACCACGGAATTTAACCAGGCAGAAGTGACAATTTCTGGAACGATGCAGTAACCATACAAAAGCAGAACCCGGCGGGGCATATATTGTCACCGGGTCCTGTTTTGCCTTTTACATAAATCTCGCCTTCGGCAGCTTGTTAGTTCTTGCCGTCGGGCGTGACGATATGATGGTGTTCCAGCAAGCAATACATGTAG
>VOFB01004176.1_pt1 | contig 45148 bp, 54 predicted proteins | sample 5384141 | NCBI WGS metagenome assembly VOFB01 (sample SAMN12384721, study PRJNA508395) | human gut metagenome | isolation source: healthy gut A | host: Homo sapiens | reverse complement strand
GGGCATCGAGGCGCAGACGCGCAAGCTGTTCAAGTGTCGCGCATGCGCCATATCCCGATCTTCACGTTTGTCAACAAGATGGATCGCGAGGCCAAGGACCCGTTCGACCTGCTCGACGAGCTGGAAAACGAGCTTGGCATCGAGACCTACGCCTGCAACTGGCCCATCGGCTGCGGCAAGGAGTTCCAGGGCGTCTATAACCGCCGCGGGCAGCACATCGACTTCTTTTCCGGCGTGTCCGGCAAGCGCCGCGCCGACCGCGAGGAGGTCCTGCTCGACGACCCGCGCGTCGGCGAGCTTATCGGCGCGGACCGCTGGCAGCAGCCTGCGCGACGATGTCGAGCTGCTCGGTGCAGGCCGCAGTTCGACATGGACGAGGTCCGCCGCGGCCGACTCAGTCCGGTGTTCTTCGGCTCGGCCCTGACGAACTTCGGCGTGGAGCCGTTCCTCTGAGGCCTTCCTGCAGATGACGCCGCCGCCCCTGTCGCGCACGGCCGACTGCGGCGTGATCGACGCCTTCAGCCCGGACTTCTCCGCCTTCGTCTTCAAAATTCAGGCCAATATGAACAAGGCCCACCGCGACCGCCTCGCCTTCCTGCGCATCTGCTCCGGCAAGTACGAGCGCGAGGCAGAGGTGTTCCATGTGCAGGGCGGCCGCAAGCTGCGCCTGTCGCAGCCCCAGCAGCTCATGGCGCAGGAGCGCGAGATCATCGACGAGGCCTACGCCGGGGATATCATCGGCGTGTTCGATCCCGGCATCTTCTCCATCGGCGACACCATCACCACGCCGGGCAAAAAGTTCCGCTTTGCGGGCATCCCGACGTTCCCGCCGGAGCATTTCTCCCGCGTCAGCCCGAAGGACACCATGAAGCGCAAGCAGTTCGTCAAGGGCACGGAGCAGATCGCCCAGGAGGGCGCCATCCAGATCTTCAAGGTGCCGGACACCGGCATGGAGGAGGTCATCGTCGGCGTCGTCGGCACGCTGCAGTTCGACGTGTTCCGCTACCGTATGCAGAGCGAGTACGGCGTGGAGCTGCGCATGGAGGGCCTGCCCTATGAGGTCCTGCGCTATATCCGCAAGAGCCCCGTCGAGGAAAAGGAGCTGAACCTCTCGTCCGACGTTGAGCTGCTCGAGGACTACCGCGGCCATAAGCTGCTCGTCTTCCAGCCCGTGGGCCATCGACTTCACCCTCCGCCGCAACCCCGGCCTCGAGCTGGTCGAGACCCTGCAGGAGCTGGATACGGCGGAGTAAGACTACCGGCGCACCACGGCACTCCCCTGACGTGTCATTGCGAGGAGCGAAGCGACGTGGCAATCTCGCAGTATCCGGTTGAATCGCAGGAAAGCTCCGGCGAAAACGGAACTGCCTCCCCGAGATTGCACCCCAAGGGCACTTCCTCGCGCTTCGCGCTCAGGGCGCCACGTCGGCCGTTGGCCTCCTCGCAATGACAAATCGGGGGGGCCATCCTCGTTTTATCGACGGCCCGCTGATTACGCCGGTGCAGCGCCGGGAGCGGCATGCCGCTCCCCTACAGGGCGCGTGCGGTCGGCGACCATGAATCATGTACCATAAAATGACCGCCCGCCGGGGTTACCGGCGGGCGGTCGTGGTTTATCGATCGCGGAAAAACTCCCGCGTCTGCTCGGCGTTGTGCAGGATGGCGGCGCGCAGCTCATCGAGGCTGTCAAACTTCCGCTCCGGGCGGAGGAAGGTGTAAAAACTCCAGCCGCAGCGTCCGGCCGTAGAGGTCGCCGTCAAAATCCAAAATCCACGGCTCCACGGTCACATGCGTGCCGCCGACGGTCGGGCGCGAGCCGATGTTGACCACGGCGGGCAGGCGGCGGCCGTCAAAGCAGGCCAGCGCGGCATAGACGCCGTGGCGCGGGCGCAGCAGCTGCGGCGGCAGGGCCAGATTCGCCGTCGGGATGCCGATGGTCCGGCCAAGGTGGCGGCCGGAGACGACCGGGCCGGTGAGCATGCGGGTGGCCGAGGCAGCGCACGGCCTCTGCCATGTCCCCGGCCTCCAGCAGAGCGCGGATGCGCGTGGACGAGACGGGCGCGCCGTCCAGCTCAATGACGTCGATGCGGTCAAAGCCGATGCCGCGCTGCGCGCAGAAGGCCGCGAGCTTCTCCGGATTGCCTGCGCCGCGGTCGCCGAAGCGAAAATCGTGGCCGCAGACGAGGTGCACGGCGTGGTAGCGCCCGAGCAGCGTCTCCTCCGCGAAGCGCTCCCACGGCTGCGTCATGGTCTCGCGGTCGAAATGCAGCGTGAGCACCTCATCGATGCCGTAATATTCCCGCATGAGGGCGGCGCGGTCCTCCGGCGTGTTCAGCAGCGGCACGCTGTGACCGGAGACAAGCGTGTCCGGATGTGTGTCGAAGGTCAGCGCTGCCGCAGGAACGCCGAGGCGGTCCGCCGTTTCGCGCGTGCGCCGCAGCAGGCCGCCGTGGCCGATGTGGACGCCGTCAAAAAAGCCGAGCGCCAATACACAGGGTCGTGTCATATGCATCCTCTCAAATCGCAAAAAAGCTCTTCACGGTCTCCATGCGCCCGTCCCGGACCTCGCCGAGGGCGAGAAATTCGCCGCTTTCGGCATACAGGCGATAGCGGCCGGGGGTGAAGCGGAGCGTGAACGAAGCGCCGTTGCGGCAGCACTTCTCCTGCGCGGGCGTCAGCGTCAGCGCAGGATGGGCCGCAAACAGCGTGTCGACCGGCAGCAGCAGGGACTCCGGCGCAGGGTGGGCCAGGATGTCCGCCAGCGGCACGGCCTGTGCCGCCGTATAGGCTCCGGCCGCCGTGCGCCGCAGCGCGGCCATGCAGCCGCCCGTTCCGAGCGCCGCGCCGAGGTCGTGGCACAGCGTGCGGACATAGGTCCCCTTGGAGCAGTGCACGCGCAGCGTGAAGTCCGGCGGCGCGCACGAAAGCAGCTCCAGCGCGTGGATCGTGATGTCCCGCGCGGGCCGCGCGACCTCCTGCCCGGCGCGCGCCAGCTCATAGAGCTTCTTCCCGCCGATCTTGATGGCGGAATACATCGGCGGCACCTGCTTCTGCGGGCCGAGGAAGCGCGGCAGGACCGCGCGCACGTCCGCTTCCGTCACGGAGGCGGCATCGCGTTGCTCCAGCACGCGGCCGGTGATGTCCTGCGTGTCGGTCACAAGGCCAAGGCGCAGAACGGTCTCATACGTCTTTTCGGCATGCTCAAAGAACTCGACGGCGCGCGTCGCCCGCCCGAAGAACACGGGCAGCACACCCGTGGCCATGGGATCGAGCGTTCCGCCGTGCCCGGCGCGGCGCTCGTGCAGCGCCCCGCGCAGCTTGGCCACGACGTCCTGCGACGTCCAGTCCTCCGGCTTGTCGACGATCAGGATCCCGCTTGCCATCAGAGCTCGACGCCGCTGTCGGCGATGGCCTGCAGAATGGCCTTCTTGGCCGCGTCGAGGCCCTCGGGCACGCTGGCTCCGGCCGCGCCGCGGTGCCCGCCTCCGCCCAGCCGGGCGCAGATGGCGGCCGCGTCGTATTTCGGCGAGCAGCGCAGGGAGATCTTGCCGCCATCCGGGCCTTCGCGCAGCATGACGCCGATCTCGACGCCTGCGATCTCACGGCTGAAGCCGGAGATATCGTCCACGTCGTCCTCCGTCAGGCCCAGCTCCACGAGCAGGGCGTTCGGGAGCGTGTTCACGGCGACGGCCCCGCTAAATAGAATTCCATCTTCTCCGTCAGGCGCGCCTCGAGCTGCAGGCGCGGCAGGCGCTTCGTCATGAACAGGGCCGTGTTGATGGCGAACGTGTCCGCACCGGTGTCCTTGCAGGCGGCGGCGCAGCGCAGGGTGTTGGCTGTCGTATTGTTGAAGCGGAAGCAGCCGGTGTCCGTCGAGATGGCGACATAGAGAGCCGCGCCCATGGAGGCATCGAGCTTGACGTCCATGAGCTGCAGCAGCCGCAGGATGATCTCGCCGCAGGCCGCTGCGCTTGCGTCCACAAAGGCCTGCAGGCCGAACTGGCGGTTCCCGGCGTGGTGGTCGATCTGCAGCTCGACGGCGCAGTCCGGCAGGTCAAACGGCAGCAGGTTCTCCGCCGCAATGTCCACGCTCACGACGCAGGCGCTGGACGGCAGCGTCTCGCACGTCAGCTTGCCGAGCCACGGGCGGAATTTCTCCGTGAACTGCGGATTTTCCAGCACATGGGCCGTCTTGCCGAGGCTGCGCAGACCTGCGCACAGGGCGGCCGCGCTGCCGATGGTGTCGCCGTCCGGACGGCGGTGCGTCAGAAGGACGTAGTTGTCATTGCGCAGCAGAAAATCCGCCGCTTCACGAATGGTCAGCTGTTTCATCTTCCGTATCCTCCGGGATGTCGAGCTTGGAGAGAATGTCGAGAATGTGCGCGCCGTGGACGATGGAGTCGTCCTCCTGCCACTGCAGCTCCGGCGTGTAGCGCAGCTGCAGGCTCTTGCCCAGCGCGCGGCGCAGGAAGCCGCCCGAGGACTTCAGCCCCGCGAGCACTTCCTTGGTGCAGCTACGGTCGAGCAGCGAGACATAGACCTTGGCATAGCGCAGGTCCGGCGTCGTCTCCACATGGGTGATGGAGACCATGGTCTTCTGGACGCGGGGATCCTTCAGCAGGCGGAGCTGCTGGGCCAGCTCGCGCTGGATCTCCTCATTGATGCGTCCGATGCGGTTGGATGCCATATTTCCTCCTTCCGGCGCGCCGGTGCGCGCCGCGTGCGTCAGGGAGCAGGTACTCCGGGCCTGCGGCGAATTCGCCGCAGCCGTCAGCGTGTTCCGCGGCGTCTGCCGCGAGATTGCCACGGGCGCAAAGCGCCCTCGCAATGACAAATCAGGGAACCCCGGCGCAAATATAAGAGCGGGCGCGGAGAAGCACTTTCCCCGCGCCCGCGTGTGAGAAACGGTCGGTCGACCTTAGCGGGGGATCTCCTCCATGACGTAGCACTCGAAGATGTCGCCTTCCTTGATGTCGTTGAACTTGTCGATGGACATGCCGCACTCGTAATTCTGCGCGACCTCCTTGACGGAGTCCTTGAAGCGCTGGAGCGAGCCGAGCTCACCCTCGTAGATGACGATGTTGTCGCGCAGCACGCGCACCTTGCTGTCGCGCGTGACCTTGCCGTCCTTGACATAGCAGCCCGCGATGGTGCCGATGGCGGAGACCTTGTAGGTCTGACGGACCTCGGCATGGCCGATGATGGCCTCACGGTACTTCGGCGCGAGCATGCCCTTCATGGCGGCCTCAATCTCATTGATGGCGTCGTAGATGACCCGGTACATGCGGATATCGACATTGGCGCGCTGGGCCGAGGCCTGCGCGGCGGCGTCCGGACGGACGTTGAAGCCGACGACGATGGCGTTGGCCGTGGAGGCCAGCAGGATATCGGACTCGTTGATCGCGCCGACGCCTGCGTGGATGACGCGCACGCGGACCTCCTCGTTCGACAGCTTTTCGAGGCTGGCGCGGACGGCCTCGGCAGAGCCCTGCACGTCGGCCTTGACGATGAGGTTCAGCTCCTTCATCTCGCCCTCCTGCATTTTGGCAAAGAGGTTGTCGAGCGTGACCTTGCTGGCCTGCTTTGCGGCGGCGTCCTTCTCGGCCTGCTTGCGCTGCTCGACGAGCTGACGGGCCATGCGCTCATCGGCGACGGCGTCGAACTCATCGCCCGGCGTGGGCGTTTCGGCAAGGCCGGTGATCTCGACCGGAATGGACGGGCCGGCAGACTGGATGGCGCGGCCCTTGTCGTCCGTCATGACACGCACGCGGCCGACGGCCGTGCCCGCGATGATGAGGTCGCCCTTATGGAGCGTGCCGTTCTGGACGAGCAGCGTGGCGATGGGGCCGCGGTTCTTGTCGAGACGGGCCTCGATGACGGTGCCCTTCGCGGCGCGGTTCGGGTTGGCCTTCAGCTCCTGCATCTCGGCGGTCAGGATGACCGTCTCCAGCAGCTCGTCGATGCCCATGCCCGTCTTGGCAGAGATCGGGCAGACGATGGTGTCGCCGCCCCACTCCTCGGGGATGAGGTCGTATTTCGTGAGCTCCTGCTTGATGTTCTCGGCGTTTGCGCCGTGCTTATCCATTTTGTTGACCGCGACGATGATGGGGATGTTCGCGGCCTTGGCGTGGTTGATGGCCTCGACGGTCTGCGGCATGATGCCGTCGTCCGCCGCAACGACCAGAATGGCGATGTCGGTGCACATGGCGCCGCGCGCGCGCATGGAGGTGAAGGCGGCGTGGCCCGGCGTGTCAAGGAAGGTGATGGGCTTTCCGTTGATCTCGACGGTGTAGGCACCGATGTGCTGTGTGATGCCGCCGGCCTCGCCGGAGACGACGTTCGTCTTGCGGACGGCGTCGAGCAGGCTCGTCTTGCCGTGGTCGACGTGGCCCATGACGACGACGACCGGGCTGCGCGGGACGAGCTCGTCCTCGGTGTCCTGATGGTCGTCGATGAGGCGCTCCTCGATGGTCACAACGACCTCGCGCTCAACCTTGCAGCCCATCTCCGTGGCGACGAATTCCGCCGTGTCGAAGTCGATGGTCTGGTTGATCGTGGCCATGACGCCGTTCTTGAGCAGGGTCTTGATGACCTCGGTCGCGGTCTTCATGCGGGAGGCCAGCTCGCCGACGGTGATTGATCTTCACGGTCAGCGGGGTCTTTTGATGACCTCCAGGCGCAGGCGGCGTCTTCTCCTGCTCCTCGTTGCGCTGCTTCGAGCCGAAGGGGCTTCTTGCCGCCCTTGGTCTTATTCTTGTTCTTGCTGGCGATCTTCTGCTTGCCGCCGGAGAAATTCTGCGCGCGCTCGGAGATGAGCACGTCCACGCGGTCGTCAAAGCGGTCGGCATTGACGGTGACGGCAGAGGTATCGACGACGCGGCGCTCGCGCTTGCGCTGCTCCTGCTGGGGCTTGGCGGCCTTGTCGGCGCTCTGCGCAGCGGGCGCGGCATTTGCGGCCGGAGCGCTGCCCTGTGCGGGCTGGGCTGCGGGCTTCGGGGCCTCTGCCTTCTTCGGCTCGGGCTTCTTTGCCTGCGGGGCCACGGCGAACACCTGCTCCAGCGAAGCGATCTGGTGCTTCTGCGTGATCACGTCGAACACGACGTTCAGCTGCTCGTCCGTCAGCACCTGCGTGTTGCTGCGCGGCTTCTCAAAATATTTTCCAACGATCTCCGCAATATCCTTCGGCGTCACGCCAAAGTCAGCGGCGACCTCCTTCACGCGGTATTTCACAAAACTCATATTCTCGCCACCTCCTGATTGACACACTTACGATTTCCCATGCCGGACGTTCCTGCGGTGGGCCTTTGGTTCTTTTGCGCCGCTTTTCCACGCGCTTGACGCGCTCGTCCAGCTCCTGCAGCAGGTCCTGCATACTTTTCCGGCTCGCCGAGCGTCTTGACAAACGCCAGCGCAAGCTGCACATCCGTGATGGCGGCAATGGCGCAGCTCGTCGTGCCGAGGGCGTCGCCCAGCTCGTCGCGCGTATAGGGCAGCGTCAGCAGCGGCTGCGCCGTCCCGGCCACGAAGCTCTTTTGCCCGCCGCACGGTGTGGCCGCCGGCATCCGAGGCCAGCAGCATCAGCCGCGCGCGGCTGGCGCGGGCCGTGCGCCCGCCTGCTCCTCGCCGAGGACGATGTTCCCGCCCTTGCGCGCGAGCGACAGCAGACCCAGACTTTTATTCTGTTCCATCCGGCAGCGCCTCCATTTCCAAACGCAGGGTTTCGTACAGCTCCTGCGGCACCGTTACGCCCAGCGCGCGGTCAATGGCGTGCGAGCGCATTGCTTTCTTCAGGCATTCCGCGCTGCGGCACACATAAGCGCCGCGTCCGGGCGCTTTTTCCGCGTGTCGAGGCTGACCTGCCCTCCGCTGCGCACCACACGGGCCAGCTCACGCTTGGGCTTCATTTCGCGGCAGCCGAGGCATTGACGCATCGGCACTTTCTTCGGCACGGTACATCCCCTCCGATCCTTTACTGTGGAAAGGCCCGAGGCCTTTCAAGAAAACGATTTGACAGAATGATGTGCAGTTCCCGAAAATTATTCGGCAGCTGCTTCTTCCAGCGCCTCGGCCTGCGAGGCGGGCTTGATGTCGATCTTGCAGCCGGTCAGGCGCGCGGCGAGGCGGGCGTTCTGGCCCTCCTTGCCGATGGCGAGCGACAGCTGATCGTCCGGCACGATGACGCGGCAGGCCTTTGCGCCCTGCTGCAGCTGCGTGACGGAGATGACGTCCGCCGGGGACAGCGCGGAGGCCACGAACTGGCAGATGTCCTCGGACCACACGACGATGTCCATTTTCTCGCCCTGCAGCTCCTCCACGACCGCGCCGACGCGCGCGCCGCGGGCGCCGACGCAGGCACCGACGGGATCGATGTTCTCCTCGGCCGCGTGGACGGCGATCTTCGTGCGGGAGCCGGGCTCACGCGCGATGGAGCGGATCTCCACGGCGCCGGAGCTGATCTCCGGGACCTCCAGCTCAAACAGGCGCTTGACGAGCGCCGGATGCGTGCGGGAGACCATGACCTGCGGGCCGCGGCTGCTGCGGCGGACCTCGATGACATAGGACGCGGATCATGTCGCCCTCGACGAAATGCTCCGTCTTGACCTGCTCACCGACGGGCAGCAGGGCGTCGGTCTTGTCCGTGCCCTGGCCGATGCGGATGGTCATGTCGCCGTTCGGCTCGAAGCGCAGCACCGAGCCGGTGAGGATCTCGTGCTCCTTCGAGGAGAAGCTCTCGAAGATCATGCCGCGCTCGGCCTCGCGGATGCCCTGAATGATGACCTGCTTGGCCGTCTGGGCGGCGATGCGGCCGAAGGCCTGCGTCTTGATCTCCACGTTCACGAGATCGCCGAGCTGTGCGTGCGGGTCGACCTTGCGCGCGGCGTCGAGCGTGACCTCGGTGGCGGGGGTGATGACCTCGTCGACGACCTCCTTCTGCGCATACATGCGCATGGCGTCCTCCGTCAGCTCGACGTAGACGTTGTCGGTGTAGCCGTCGCGGTCCTTTTTATAAGCGGCGACAAGCGCCTGCGTGATTTTTTCGACCATGTAATCCACGGGGATGCCGCGTTCCTTCTCCAGCTGGCGGAGCGCCGCAAAGATTTCAGCGTTCATGATTTCTCTCCTTCGTGATTAGAACTCCACGCGGAGCCGCACGAGCGCGACCTCCGCCTTGTCAAACGTGACCTCGCGGCCGCGCATCTCGATCGTAACTGCCCTCCTCATAGCGCACGAGGCGGCCGGGGAACTCCTTCTGGCCGTCGCGCGGGCGGTAGAGCTTGACGAGCACCGGCTCGCCCAGATAGCGCTCGAAGTCCGACGGACGCTTGAGCTGGCGCTCCAGTCCGGCGGAGCAGACCTCAAAGCGGTAGCTCTCGGGGATGGGGTCCTTTTCGTCCAGAATCGGGTCGACCGCGCGGGAGATGGCCTCGCAGTCGTTGATGTCCACGCCGCCCTCCTTGTCGAGGTAGAGCCGCAGGAACCACTCGCCGCCCTCACGGACGTATTCGACGTCCCACAGGGTGCAGCCGCAGGCCTGGACCAGCGGCTCGGCGAACTCCCAAACCTGATCGGTGATCTTCATGGAAATGCTTCCTTCCTGCCGGGGACCGGCGCAGAATTTCAGAAGAAAAGAGAGGGAAAACCCCTCTCTTTAGTAAAGTCTACTATAGATTGTCCTTATTATAACACTGAAATACCCGGAATGCAAGAGCTTTTTGAAACTTTTTCCCCGAAAATCGGCCTGTTTTCTCCGCGGAGAAGGACATTTGTCCGCTGCTCCGGTATGTGTGAAAAAGTAGGGGCGAGGCATGCCTCGCCCGGCGACGCACCTGCCGCCCGTACAGGCTATCGTTAAATGGTAAATGCCCCCCAAATTGTCATTGCGAGGGCGCTTTGCGCCCGTGGCAATCTCGGGGAGGCACTGCCGATTCGTACCGGCTGCCGATAAAACGTACAAACCGATTGCGTCTGTAGCGGCGGTCAGTGACCGCCATTGGCAGCTGCAAATTTCCGGCACCATCGTCGACCGCACACGCCATTGTAGGGGAGGGGCATGCCCCTCCCGGCGCAATGCTGTCGATACGCACAGACTATCGTTAAAATGGAACCGGTTCCGACGGGGCCTGTAGCGGCGCTCAGTGAGCGCCTTGTACGGGATAATTCAACCGCGTAAGGGCGCTGGTGCACCGCCGCACCCGCCTGACGTGTCATTGCGAGGCCCCGAAGGGGCCGTGGCAATCTCGCAGTACCCGGCCGGATCACAGGAAAGCCCCGGCAAAATCGTAACTGCCTTCCCGAGATTGCCACGTCGCTTCGCTCCTCGCAATGACATATCAGGGGAGCATGGTGCCGGAACGGTGCATTGCACCGAATTGGCCGTCCGATTGCCGCTTCGCGGACGGGCCTGGCTGTCCCCGCCCCTACAGCATCACGGAGTCATGGGGAGCCGTCTCAGCCCTGCTCCACGGCCATCAGCTTTTCGATGCGGCGCTTATGGCGCTCTCCGTTCGAAAACGGGGTGTCAAGGAACGTGTCGACGATCTCCAGCGCCAGCAGCTCACCGACGAAGCCCGCGCCGAGGGCCATCATGTTCGCGTCGTTGTGCTCGCGCGTCAGGCGGGCGGACACCGGGTCAGACAGCAGGGCGCAGCGGATGCCGTGTACCTTGTTCGCCGTGATGGAAACGCCGATGCCCGTCGTGCACATCACGATGCCGCGCTCACATGCGCCGGAGGCGACGGCCTCAGCCGCCGGGCGGGCAAAGTCTGGATAGTCGCAGCTGTCCTTCGTAAACGTGCCGAAATCCACGCACTCCATGCCGCGCGCGGTCAGATGGGCCTTTACGGCCTCCTTCAGCGCCAGCGCGCCGTGGTCACAGGCAATTGCAATTTTCATAAGATAACCTCCTGTATCAGAACATAAAAAGTATGGAAGAGGGGCGCACAGCGCCAGCACGGCGGCCGGGACCGCCGCAGAGACGGCCGCGCCGCGGTCGCACAGCCTCTGCCAGACCCACGCGAGGGCCATGGCCAGCGGCAGCGGCAGCAGGAACAGGCCGGAGGGGCCCACAGCGCCGCAGCGGGAGACGAGCAGCAGCAGGATCATCGCGCAGCGAAGGTCGCGCCCGCGGCAAAGCCCGTGCAGCAGCTCCGGCAGCGTCAGAACGGCAAGCGCGCCAAGCGCCAGCTCCGTCGGCGAAAATCGTCCCGGCAGCGTCACGGCGGCGCGGAGAGCTCCGCACAGCGCGGGCCAAAGCGCCTCATAGAAGCGGAAAGAACGCAGTGCCTCAAGCGGCGTGCCGCGCCCGCCATCCACCAGCCGAGCACGGCCACGCCCAGCGCGCCAAGCAGACTCAGCGGGAGCGTCAGCGCAAGCGACCGGCCGAGGCCCGTGCGGCGGGAGAGCCGCGTGCAGACATAGCCGATGGGATATAGCGGCAGCAGCAGAAGCAGCGCCCGCTCCTTCAGCAGCCCGGCGGCAAAGCACACCACGGACAGCACGATCCAGCCCCCGCCGCGACGCTTTGCCGTGCGCCAGAGCACATAGCCCAGCAGCGCTGCCGTCACGGCCGGGGAGCCGTCCTGCAGCAGGCCGAAGAGCAGCGCGCCGGACAGGGCGGGCAGCATCCCGCCCAGCAGACGGCGCAGCAGCAGATGGGCGCAGGCCGCAGCCAGCCCGGCAAACAGGACCGGCAGCAGCGCCTCCGGCGTCACGGGCAGGGCATGGAAGCGCAGCCGGTGCTCCAGCAGGCGCAGGCCTGTCACGGCAAGGCACAGCAGCAGGGCCGCCGGGGCGTCCATCCCGTGCAGCGGGCAGCCCGGAGACCGGCTGCCACGGCGGCGGCGTCAGGCGGCCGATCCATTCCGTCGTCCCGGCGCGCGGGCGCAGCACGGCAAAATACCGCGCCAGCATCCAGATGGCGGCTGCCAGCGCGCAGCCGGGCACGCAAAGCGAACGATCTCGCGGAGCATCGGCCTTCCCCCCTTTTTTCATCGCCCTTATCTTATCATAGGGCAGCGGAAAGTGCAACGGTAATTCCGCGGGAAGGCCATCGACGGGACGTTGCAGGGGAGCGGACAGCCGGGCCCGGCGCGGTACCGCCGGACCGTACAGGCCATCGTTAAAATGGTAAACGCCCCCGAATTGTCATTGCGAGGAGGCCGTAGGCCGACGTGGCAATCTCGGGAAGGCACTGGCAGTTCGCACAGATTATCGTTAAAACGGTATGCACCGATTGCGTCTGTAGCGGCGCTCCCTGAGCGCCCGGTAGGCACGAACAACTGGTACACAGCATCGTTAAAATAGTGAACGCCCCAAGTTTGTCATTGCGAGGAGGCCGTAGGCCGACGTGACGCCCTGAGCGCGAAGCGCGAGGAAGTGCCCTGGGGTGCAATCTCGCAGTACCCAGCCGGATAACAGGGTACTCCCGGCGAATACGGCAGCCTTACGCGACGGGGCGTCGAGGACGCCGCCCCCTACAAGGCGCGTGCGGTCGGCGGGAATCCCCGGAAATTTGCAACTGCCGAAGGCGCTCAGTGAACGCCGCTACAGACGCAATTGGTTGGTACGTTTTTATCGGCACCTTGTACGAACTGGAAGTGCCTTCCGAGATTGCCACGTCGCTTCGCTCCTCGCAATGACAATTCGGGGCTATTATCATTTTAATGTTAGCCTGTTCCGTTCGCCGGTGCAGCGCCGGTCGGGGCATGCCCCGACCCTACAACGCACAACCGGAAACTTTCCGTTTCTATTCGCCCCCCTCGCGCTTTTTCTTTTCCCCCGAAATATGGTATCATGGGTGCAGGAGGTGCTCTGCATGGCGAATGTGTTTGACTATCTTGACTGGCGCGGCGATCTGACGCTCGATCTCGTGCCGTTGTGCGACGTGGATGCCGTTGTGCTGTCCCGCCTGTCCTACCTGCCGCTCGACGGACTCGTCCCGCCGGAGGGCGCCGGTCGGCGCGCTCATGCGGCAGCTCCTCGCTTCGAAGCCGCCGCTGCTCCTGCCGGAGGACGGGCGGTTCATTCCTGCCCTTGCGGCAAGCCAGCGCTTCTGCGAGATGCGGATCATGGATTATGTAAACCAAATCGACCTCGAGAGCCAGACGCAGTTTGCGGCCATTACCGTCGCCCTCGGCGACGGGCGGCATTTTGTCGCCTTCCGCGGGACGGATGGCACGCTCGTCGGCTGGAAGGAAGATTTCAATATGGCCTTCACCTGCCCCGTTCCGGCCCAGCGCCTCGCGGCGCATTATGCCGCCTCGGCCATGCTGCGCTTTCCGGGGAGTTCCTGCTCGGCGGTCACTCAAGGGCGGCAACCTCGCGGTCTATGCCGCAGCGTTCTGCCCCGCAGCCCTGCAGGAGCGCATCGCGGCGGTGTATAACAACGACGGCCCCGGCTTCGATGCCGAGGTGATCGCCCTGCCGGGCTACCAGCGTATCTGCGCGCGGGTGCAGACGTTCGTGCCGCAGTCATCCATCGTCGGTATGCTGCTCGAGCACGAGGAGGCATATACCATCATCCACAGCACGGGTGACGGCTTCGGCCAGCACAATCTCTATACCTGGGATGTGCTGCGCGACCGCTTCGTTACGCTTGAGACCGTCACGAACGGCAGCCGCTTCCTCGACCGGACGCTCAAGCAGTGGCTGGCCGGGCTGGAGCCGGAGCAGCGCGAGCGGACGATCGACACGGTCTACCACATGCTGTGCGAAACGAACGCCGAGACGCTGCATGAATTGAAGGAGAATCGCTTTTCCCGCGCGCTGGCGCTGCTGCGCTCGGCCAAGGGGGCTGGACGAGGATACGCGCAAGCTGCTCGTCCATGCTGCAGGGGTGTTTTTCCGCAGCGCGGGCCGTTCCCTGAAGCAGGCGCGCGTCCCAGACGAACAGGAATCCTGAAAAAAACAACCGAGGCGGGATAAAGCTCATCCCGCCCCGGTTTTTTGTAGGGGGTTCGTTGGCGCGTTGCAGCGGCGCTCCCTGAGCGCCATGTATAGGGTAATTTAACCGTAGGAGGGCACTGATGCACCTCGCGTTCTCCTGACGTGTCATTCCGAGGAGCGAAGCGACGTGGCAATCTCGTGCAGGCACTTGCAGCCCGTACAGGGGTAACGATAAAACGTACCAACCGATTGCGTCTGTAGCGGCGCTCATTGAGCGCCTTGTAGGGGACAATTCAACCGCAGAAGGGCGCTGGTGCACCGCCGCACCACCCTGACGTGTCATTGCGAGGAGCGAAGCGACGTGGGAATCTCGCAGTACCCAGCCGGATAACAGGGTACTCCCGGCGAAAACGCAACTGCCTTCCCGAGATTGCCACGGCCCCGTTGGGGCCTCGCAATGACAAGTCGGGGGCCGTTACCATTTTAACGGCAGCCTGTTTATTACGCTGGTGCGGCACCGGGAGGGACAGCCCGGCCCCTACAATTTCACTGCCTTACTTCAAAAATTCTTGCGGCGCTTTCCTCGGCAAACTGGCGGGTATAGGGTCGTGGTAATAGCCGCCCTTCTGCAGCAGCTCCAGGTGCCTGCCCCCTGCTCGACGATGCAGGCCGTCGCACGACGAGGATGAGGTCCGCCTTGCGGATGGTGGACAGGCGGTGGGCGATCAGAACGACGTGCGGTCGCGCAGCAGGTGGTCGATGGCGTTCTGGATAAGCTGCTCCGTCTGCGTGTCGATGGAGGACGTCGCCTCGTCGAGCACGAAGATGCGCGGATCGGCCAGCACGGCGCGCGCAGCTTTTTCGCCCGTGGACAGGCGGTCGCCGCCCTCGCCGACGTCGCTGTCCCAGCCCTTTTCGAGCTTGGCTGCGACCTGATCGGCCGAAACGGTCCGCGCCGCTGCCTCGACCTCGGCGTCCGTGGCGTCCAGACGGCCGTAGCGGATGTTCTCGCGTATCGTGCCGGCGAACAGGTGCGGATTCTGCAGCACATAGCCGATGTTCGAGTGCAGCCACAGCTGGCTGCGCTCACGGTAGTCCCGGCCGTCGATGAGGATCTGGCCGGCCGTCGGCTCAAAAAAGCGGCAGGCGAGGTTCACAAGCGTGCTCTTGCCCGCCCGGTCTCCCCGACGATGGCGACGGTCGTTCCGGCGGGGATTTTCAGCGAGAAGTGCGACAGCACGTCCTCACCGCCGTCCGGGTAGCGGAACGTGACGTCGCGGAACTCGATGTCGCCGCGCAGCGGCTCCCAGTTTTCGCGCTTGGGGTGGAAGGCATCGCCGTAGCGGGCGATGACCTCCGGTGTGTCGGCGATCTGCGGCTTTTCGTCCAGTAGGCCTGTCACGCGCTCAATGGAGGCCTGCAGCGAGATGAATTCCGCGATGTTCGCGGCCGTCATCTGGATCGGCTCGAAAATGCCGACGGCGTAGGTCGTGAAGGCCGAGAGCGTGGCGATCCAGCACCTGCTCCTGCACCATATAGCCGCCGCGCAGCAGCACGATGGCCACGGCCGCCGTGGAGCAGAACAGCACGAGGGGGATATACACGGCGTTCAGACGCGCGGCACGGATGCCGCAGTCGTGCATCTCCTTTGTCAGCGCGCGGAACGAGGCCGTGTTCTGCTCCTCGATGCCGAGGGTCTTCGACGTCTTCGCGCCGGTGATGCCCTCGTTGAACGCGCCGGTGATGCGGGAGTTCAGCTTGCGGACGCGGCGGTTCCAGTGCAGGATGCGATTCTGAAAATAGCCCGTGAGCACGGCGATGACCGGCACGATGACGATAACGACAAGGGCGAGCTTCCAGTTGAGCAGCAGCATCGCGGCGAACGTGCCGAGCACATAGAACATGGCCCAGAGGATATCCGTCAGGTTCCACGCGACCATGGAGGCAATGCGCGAGGTGTCGCTCATGACGCGGCTGAGCAGATAGCCCACCGGCGTGACGTTATAGAACGAGAACGACAGCGTCTGCAGGTGCGTGAAGAGGTTCGCGCGCATGTCGCGCCCGGCGCACATCTCGATCTTCATGGAGTTGCGCGCAAAGGCCACAACGGACAGGGCCTGCAGCAGGATGACGCCAAATAGCACAGCGTGTAGGGCAGCAGGCCCGACAGCGTCCCGGCCTCGATATAATTTGAGATGGCATAGCGCTGGAACAGCGGCAGCACGACGTCGATGGCGGCCGTGATCAGGTTGAAGGCGAACATGCCCGCAAAATCGCGGCGGTATGGCCGCATGACGGGCATCAGGCGCTTCCAGATGCCCCATTGGAACGACTTGGTATAGTCCTGTTCATCAAAGGCAGGCATCAGACTCCCTCCTTTCCGAGCAGGCGGCGGTCGTCGCTGCTCATCTGGATGTCATAGATATCGCGGTAAATGCCGGGCTTGGCGATGAGCTCGGCGTGTGTGCCCAGCTCCGAGACGCGGCCGCCGTCGAGCACGAGGATGCAGTCGGCCTGCATGAGCGTCGTTACGCGGTGGGAGATGAGCACCGTCGCCTTGCCGAGCGATTCGTGCAGGGCGGCGCGGATCTTTGCGTCCGTCTCGGCGTCCACGGCCGAGAGCGAGTCGTCAAACACCATGATGGGCGCCCTCTGCATCAGCATGCGCGCAATGGCCACGCGCTGCTTCTGCCCGCCGGACAGCGTCACGCCGCGCTCACCCACGAGCGTCTCATAGCCCTCCGGGAATTCGCAGATGGCCTCGTCCACGCAGGCGATGGCCGCGGCGCTGCGCAGCTCCTCCTGCGGCGCGCCGGGGCGCGTGGCGGCGATGTTCTCGCGGATGGTCTGCGAGAACAGGAACGGCTCCTGCAGCACAAGGCCGATCTGGCTGCGCAGGCTCTCGCGCGTAAAGCTGCGGATGTCCACGCCGCCGATGGTGATGCGGCCCTCCTGCAGGTCGTACAGCCGGTCGAGCAGATGCACGAGCGTACTCTTGCCCGAGCCGGTGCCGCCGAGGATGGCAAACGTGCTTCCCTGCGGAATCGTGAACGAGACGTCCTGCAGCACGGGCGTCTCGCCGTAGCCGAACGTCACATGGTCAAAGACGATGTCGCCCGCCGCGCTGTGCGGCGCGGCCTCGGGCGCGTCCTTTTCCTCCGGCGCGCGCAGGATATAGCCCACGCGGTCGAGCGACACGCCCGCCTTGCTCATGTCCGAAAGCACGCGGCCGAGCGAGCGCACCGGCCACGACAGGGCCTCGTTATAGCTGATGAAGGCGAAAATTCGCCGAGCGTCATATTGCCGTGCACGCTCTCGACGATGCCGCAGACGATGATGACCATGACCTGCAGGCACGTCAGCAGCGTGCCGGAGCCCAGTAGACCGAGAGCAGGCGGCCGGAGGCGGATCCACAGGCTGGCAAATTTCTCGTTCTTTTCGCAGAAGCGGTCCGTTTCGAAGCGCTCGCGGCCGAAGGCACGCACAACGCGCACGCCGGTCAGGTTCTCCTGCGCGCAGGTCGTCAGGTCGCCCTCGGCCTCGTCCGCCGCCTGAAAGCGGCCGGAGATGCGCCGGTAGAACACACCGGACGACAGGCCGACGATCGGGATGAACGCCAGCGCCACGAACGACAGCCGCACGTTCATCCGGAACATGATGACGAGATATAAAATGATGAGGAAGACCGTGCGCACGACCTCGACGAGCTGGTTGCACACGAACGTGCGGATGACGTCGACGTCCGAGGTGCAGCGCTGGATGATCTCGCCCGTGGAGTGGGCCGTGTGCCACGAAAAGCTCAGGTGCTGGATGTGGTCATACAGCCCATCGCGGATGCGCTTGACGAACGACTCCGACCCGCGCGAAAGCTGCGTGCGCTGGCCGTAGTTGCAGAAGCCGCGCAGCAGGGCCAGCAGCAGCACGGCCGCGGCCGCGAGCCACAGCGCGTGGAGCTTCTGCGCCTGCAGCAGCGGCAGAAGCGGCTGCAGAAACGCCGGGAGCGACGGCTGCTCCGCGCCGAGGATGGAGTCCACCGTCAGGCGGATGACCTGCGGCGTGAGGGCATTGAATACCATCCCGAGGCAGGCGCACAGCAGGGCCACGACAAAATAGTGGATGCTGCCGCGCAGAAAGCGCACGATGAGCTGCACCTTCTCCCGCCACGGGATCGATTGCGTTTCCATAGAAGATCTCTCCTTTTTTCTGATTGCCGGGGGATGTTGATATGCTGACTGTAACGGCCTTCTCTCTCAAAGGCAGGACCGCATGATTCAGCGAGAGTATTCGGCGAAAAAGGTCCGGCGAAGGCCGAGGCTGCGATCATGCGGCACTGCCGCAATAAATAAAAAACGCCTCTCCTGCCGGAGAAGCGCACAACAAGGAACAAAACAGGGCCTTTTATCCCCGCTTCCGGGCGCGCAAAACCGACAGACCGGTCCCCTGGACCCCAATAGAACCCGATGCAAAGAGCAGATAGGACATTCTGCGCGCCTCCTTTCGTAAAATCTGATATCCAGTATAGGGGAAAACTGCGACTTTGTCAACCCTGATGTCCGAAATAATTCGGGAAGCACCGCATTATTTCTCGAGAGCGTTTGGCGAGAGCTTTTTTTGCCGGGACAAGGCTTGAAACGTGCAGAGTGCTTTTTAGTGTATCCGCAGGGGGCAAAGCCGCCAACGGCTGCGCAATACATCAGGCCTTTCGAGCCGATAGATCGGCGAAAAAAGATCCGGCGAAGGCCGAAGATGCAATTGTGCGCTGTTGCCCCAGAGGTTTTTCCTTGCCGTTTTGCCGCATTTGTGGTATGATCGGGGAGAATTGCAACGGAAAGGAACGAAGAAACCATGAAATGGATCATTGCCTCGGACCTGCACGGCTCTGCCCACTACTGCCGCCAGCTCCTCGAGGCCTGGAAGCGCGAGGAAGCGCCGCGTATGCTCTTCCTCGGCGATCTGCTGTATCACGGCCCGCGCAACGACCTGCCCGAGGGCTATGCGCCGAAGGAGGTCATCGCCCTGCTGCAGGAGCGGCAGGCCGACATTTTCTGTGTGCGCGGCAACTGCGAGGCCGAGGTCGATCAGATGGTGCTGCCCTTCCCCGTCCTTGCGGACTACTGCCTGCTCGAGTCGGCGGGCCATCTTATCTATGCCACGCACGGCCACCATTTTAACGAGGACCATCTGCCGCCCCTGCATCCGGGCGACGTCCTGCTCCACGGCCACACGCACATCCCCCGCCGCACCCTGCGCGACGGCGTCTATGTCCTGAATCCCGGCTCCGTCTCCATCCCGAAGGCCGGGAGCTGGCATGGCTATATGACGCTGGAGGACGGCGTGTTCACCTGGAAGACGCTCTCCGGCGACGTGCGCGACACGCTGCGGCTCTGAGGAGGAAGACCATGGAATTCACAGCAGCGCAGGATGGCCTGCGCGTGGACGTCTTTCTGGCGGGCTGCCTGCCGGAGCTGACCCGCAGCGCCGTGCAGCGCCTGCTCGCTGAGGGCGGCGTGACCTGCGGCGGCGCGCCCGTGCGGAAAAACGCGCGCACGGAGGCCGGGGCCGTCTACGCCGTCACTCTGCCGGAGGCGCGGCCCGTCGAGACCGCCGCGCAGGATATCCCGCTCGACATTGTCTATGAGGACGGGGACGTGCTCGTCATCAATAAGCCGAAGGGCCTCGTCGTCCACCCGGCCGCCGGGCACGAGGACGGCACGCTCGTCAACGCCCTGCTCTATCACTGCGGCGACAGCCTGTCCGGCGTGGGCGGCGAGCGCCGCCCCGGCATCGTCCATCGCATCGACCGCGACACGACCGGCCTGCTCATCGTGGCGAAGAACGATTTTGCCCACCGGCGCCTTGCCGCCCAGCTCAGCGACCACACGCTGCGCCGCACCTATGAGTGCATCGTCCGCGGCGGCTTCCGGGAGGACAGCGGCACTGTCAACGCGCCCATCGGCCGCCACCCGGCGGACCGCAAGCGCATGGCCGTTACGGAGAAGAACAGCCGCGAGGCCGTGACGCACTGGGAGGTCATCACGCGCTACGGGCAGTATACCCATCTGCGCTGCCGCCTGGAGACCGGCCGCACGCACCAGATCCGCGTGCACATGGCGTGGATCCGCCACCCCATCGCGGGCGACCCCGTCTACGGCATCGGCAAGCCGGAGCTCGGCCTGCATTCCCAGTGCCTCCACGCGAAGGAGCTGACGTTCCTGCACCCCCGCACCGGCGAGGAGATGACGCTCTCCTGCCCCCTCCCGGAGGAGTTTGAGCATGCGCTGAAGAAGCTGCAGAGGATGATGTGACAAGGCCGGTGGAGTGTGGAGGGTCTGAGAGTAGAAATGTGAAGAGAGAAAAGCTTTCAGATTTGTCATTGCGAGGGCGCTTTGCGCCCGTGGCAATCTCCTGCAACAGCTTGCGAATTCGCCGAGGCCTTCCTGCTATCTACCATTGTACTGCGAGATTGCCACGTCGGCCTGCGGCCTCCTCGCAATGACAAATCGGAGGCTTTTACCATTTTAACGACAGCCTGTTGATTATGCCGGTGCTGCGCCGGGAGCGGCATGCCGCTCCCCCTACAACGCTCCATCGATACCCTCATTTTCCCATAAAACCACCGCAAGCCGGAGGCAGTGCCTCCGGCTTGGTGCATATTCTCAGGTGCTGCCCTAGAACTTTCCCCCGCCGCCGCCGAACGACGAGCCGCCGGAGCCGGAATGTGCGTCGCTTCCGCTGCGGTCGTTGTCCTTCGGGCGCGCCGTGCGCGTCGTGTTGGCATAGAGGAACAGGTCGGACTGCTGTGTCAGGTGCAGGCTGTCCTGCACAACATAGCTGTTCGCAGCGGGCTGGCGGCGCACCGTCTTGTGCTTCGCTGCCATCACGCCGACCGTGATGCCGCCGATGAGCGCGCCGAACAGCAGGCAGGCCACGACCCACAGGAAGCCCGGCGCTTCAAACGGCTCGTCGGGCAGGTTCCCTGTGTCGTAGGCGGAGCCGTTCCTCGCTTGGTTGACATAATCCTCACATTCCTCCGCGAATGTGGAAAATGCCGCGGCATATTCAGCGTTCGAGAGCTGGGGCAGGAAGCGGTCCACCATGGCCTCTCGCCCGGCGGGCGTGATGGCGGTGATGCCGAAGCCATGCGTGGCGATGTACCAGTCGCGCGTGTCCATGGCCACGAGCAGGAGCGCGCCGTCGCGGTCCTCGCCGAGGCCGTAGTTGTTGTACCAGAAGAAGTCCTCCGCGTAATTCCGCGGCGTTTCGCCGTCGAGCGAGTCGACGGTCACGATGACGATGTCGAACTGCAGCGCCTCGCTGCGGCTGTCGAGGTCGGCCAGCAGCGCTTCCGCGTCATCCGCCATCAGCAGGTCCGCGTTGTCCACCAGCCGGGCAGATCCGCCGCTGCAGCGGGCAGGACCAGCAGCGCCAGCAGGGCAAGCAGCAGCGTGAGCAGGGTAAGCGTTCGTTTCATATCCGTGCCCTCCTCAGTGCAGCAGCTGCCACAGGCACACAAGGCCATAGGCTGCCGCTGCCACGATGCCGCTGACCAGACCGAACCAGCGCCACTTCTTCCCCTTGTCCACGGGGAGGTCGCCGACGAATTTGCCGGTCTGGCCGTTCATGGCGAACGAGAACGTTTTGCCGTTCCATACGGTGTTCAGCAGCCACACGGGGTAGAGCGCATAGTGCACCCTGCCGTTGGCCAGGCGGACGGATGTGCTCTCGGGCACGACGGTGTGATAGCCCACGACGGTCGAGGCGAACACGGACTCCGTGCTCTTTTCACGCGCTCGTTCGCGCGGCCGATGCTGTCGTCTGCGTTCACATCATAGCGGTCGGCAAGATAGCCGGACAGTCGCAGCGGTACAGAGGTGCGCCCGCAGGCTTTTTTTTGCACCGCAGTTTGAACAGAATTTACCTTTGTTGACCTTTCCGCAGGTGCAGGTCCAGCCGTCCTGTGCAGGTTCGGGTTTCTTTGCGCCGCACTCCGGGCAGAAGTTGCCCGTCGCCGTTGCGCCGCAGCTGCATTTCCAGCTTTCGCCGGCGGGCTTGGGTTCGGGTTTCTTTGCGCCGCACTCGGGGCAGAATTTGCCCGTTGCCGTTGCACCGCAGCTGCATTTCCAACCGTTCTGTGCGGGCTGCTGCATCTGCTGAGGCTGCTGCATCTGCTGCTGCCCCATGTTGTAAAGGTTCTGTGCCGCACCGAAACCGCCTTGGCCGCCCATGCCGACCATGCGTAGTAAACGCGCTGGTCCTTGCCGTGTCTCCGCCGAACGAAGCGGCGGCCGACGGTCTTGAACGTATCGAGCAGGCTCTTGCCGAATGAGCCAGAGCAAAGATCAGCAAATCCGGGCGTCAAGACGAACAGCGGCTCGGCAGGAGTCCCCGACCTTGCCCTGCTCACGATCATCAATACTTTGCAATCCATTGAACCGTTGATGTTGTCTTCTGCCCGCTGATGTTGGAGCTGCGCTTGGGGCACGCTTTTGGCGCCAGGCGGCCAGCACCGCCTCCGGCAACAACGCGTCACCGTCAGAAAAATTCGCCGTGATCGGCAGGCGCCGCCAACTTGTCGGCAAAGTCGATCTTGCCGTTCTCGTCGAGCGTGACGTTCTCGAGCAGGGCGTTGCGCTTGATGGCATTGTAGATGTCGGGCTCCGGAGTCCTTGTCAAGGTTGATGACCTTGGCGTAGCAGCCGCCCTCGAAGTTGAACACGCCGTTGTCGTCCCAGCCGTGCTCGTCGTCGCCGATGAGAAGGCGCTTCGGATCGGTGGACAGCGTGGTGTCTTGCCGGTGCCGGACAGGCCGAAGAAGATGGCGGTGTTCTCGCCGTTCATGTCGGTGTTGGCGGAGCAGTGCATGGAGGCCATACCCTTCAGGGGCAGGTAGTAGTTCATCATGGAGAACATGCCCTTCTTCATCATCTCGCCGCCGTACCAGGTGTTGATGATGACCTGCTCACGGGAGGTGATGTTGAAGGCCACGCAGGTCTCGGAGTTCAGGCCGAGCTCCTTATAGTTTTCGACCTTCGCCTTGGAGGCGTTGTAGACGACAAAGTCCGGCTTGAAGTTCTTCAGCTCTTCCTCCGTCGGCTTGATGAACATGTTGGTGACGAAGTGGGCCTGCCATGCGACCTCGACGATGAAGCGGATGGCCATACGGGTGTCCTTGTTCGCGCCGCAGAATGCGTCGACGACGAACAGGCGCTTGCTGCCCAGCTCCTTCAGAGCGATGTCCTTGACAGCCTCCAGGTCTCTTCGGTCATGGGATGGTTGTCGTTCTTTGTAGGCGTCGGACGTCCACCACCACGGTGTCCTTGGGTTCTCGTCCACGACGATGTACTTGTCTTTGGGGGAACGGCCGGTGTAGATACCGGTCATAACATTAACTGCTCCGAGTTCGCTGACCTGGCCTTTTTCGTAGCCGGTGAGCTCGGGCTTGGTCTCTTCCGCGAAGAGCATCTCGTAGGAAGGATTGTGCACGATCTCGGTGGTGCCGGTGATCCCATACTGCTTCAGATCGATTTCAGCCATTTTTTGGATTACCTCTTTCTTTTGAACTGTCCGGCTGCCGGAGCAGCCGCTAAATTACTTCTGCACTACATTTGCTGTAGTTTCGCGTCTATATTACGATTTTTTCGGACAAAATCAATCCTTTTTTATCGTTTTGCAAAAAGTTCATAATTTTGCCGAAAAAGGGACGGAAAAACCGCCGATGGACGTTGTCCAGGGGAGGGCGTGCCGCTCCCGGCGCAATCTGCCGATCCGAACAGGCTGACGATAAAACGGCATGCAGCCCCGATTTGTCATTGCGAGGAGGCGCAGCCGACGTGGCAATCTCGGGAAGGCAGTTACGATTTCGCCGGGAATGCCTTGTTATCCGACCATATTCTGCGAGATTCCCACGTCGCGATGCCTCGGAATGACAAACTTGGGAGCCTTGCGCCGATGAATTTGTGCCGTGATCATTGCCGGAAGCCTGCATGGCGCTCACTGAGCGCCGCTACAGACGCAATTGGTTTTACGTTTTTATCGGTGGCCTGTACGAATCGACAGTGCAGCGCCGGGAGGACATGTCCCTCCCTACAACGCCCGGCTGGCGGCCGTGCCGAAAAAATTCCCCGGAGCATGTGCTCCGGGGAACGGTTCCTTTTAGTCGCGGACCTTCGTGTCGATCTCCGCACGGCACTTCGTGCGGAAATCGTCTACACTCATGGCGCCGAGATCCACACCGGCGCGCGTGCGGACGGACACGGTCTGGTTCTCCATGTCGCGGTCGCCGACGACGAGCATATACGGGATCTTCTGCATCTGGGCCTCGCGGATCTTGTAGCCGAGCTTCTCGCTGCGGTAGTCAGACTCGGCACGGATGCCCGCGTCGCGCAGACGGTCGACGATCTCCTGCGCATAGTCGTGCGCGCGGTCGGTGATCGGCAGAACGCGGACCTGCGTCGGCATCATCCACAGCGGCAGCGCGCCTGCGTACTTCTCGATGAGGTAGGCCAGCGTGCGCTCGTAGCAGCCGAGGCTCGTGCGGTGAATGATATAGGGACGGACCTTCTGGCCGTTCTGGTCGGTGTATTCCATGCCGAAGCGCTCGGCCAGCAGCAAGTCGATCTGGATGGTGACGAGGGTGTCCTCCTTGCCGAAGACGTTCTTATACTGGATGTCGAGCTTCCGGACCGTAGAACGCGGCTTCGTCGAAGCCAACGGTGTACTTCACACCGAGGTCGTCGAGGATGCGCCCCATGATCTCCTGTGCCTCGTTCCACTGCTCGGCCGTGCCCTCATATTTATTGTTGGGGTTCGCGGGATCCCACTGCGAGAAGCGGAACGCAGTCCTCGAGCAGGCCGACGGTACCGAGGCAGTACTTGGCAAGATCGAGGCAGCGCTTGAACTCCTCCTCCAGCTGATCCGGGCGCAGCACGATGTGGCCCTCGGAGATCGTGAACTGGCGCACGCGGATGAGGCCGTGCATTTCGCCGGAGTCCTCGTTGCGGAACAGCGTGGACGTCTCGCCGAGGCGCATCGGCAGGTCGCGGTAGGAGCGGGCGCGGTTCAGATAGACCTGATACTGGAACGGGCAGGTCATCGGGCGCAGAGCGAAGCATTCCTTCGTCTCGTCGTGCGGGTCGCCGAGAACGAACATGCCGTCGAGGTAGTGGTCCCAGTGGCCGGAGATCTTATACAGCTCGCGCTTGGCCAGCAGCGGCGTCTTCGTCAGCAGGTAGCCGCGCTTTTCCTCCTCGTCCTCGACCCAGCGCTGCAGCGTCTGGATGACGCGCGCGCCCTTCGGCAGCAAGATGGGCAAGCCCTGACCGATAACGTCGACGGTCGTGAAGTATTCCAGCTCACGGCCAAGTTTGTTGTGGTCGCGCTTCTGCGGCCTCCTCCTGCTTCTGCAGGTATTCGTCCAGCTCCTCCTTCTTCGGGGAAGGCAATGCCGTAGATGCGCTGGAGCATCTTGCGCTTCGAATCGCCGCGCCAGTAAGCGCCGCAGCACTGCGTCAGCTTGAAGGCGTTTGCCTTGATGCGGCCGGTGCTGTCCAGATGCGGGCCTGCGCACAGGTCCGTGAACTCGCCCTGCGTGTAAAACGAGATGACGGCATCCTCAGGCAGGTCGTTGATGAGCTCGACCTTATACGGCTCACCGAGCGACTCCATATAGGCCACGGCCTCGGCACGCGGCTTCTCGCTGCGGACGAGGGGGGGAGCTTTTCCTTGCAGATCTTCTTCATCTCGGCCTCAATGGCGTCGAGGTGCTCCTGCGTGAAGCTGAAGTCTGCATCAAAATCGTAGTACCAGCCGCTGTCGATGGACGGGCCGATGGCCAGCTTGACCTGCGGATACAGGCGCTTGACGGCCTGCGCCATCACATGGGAGCAGGTGTGCCAGTACGTCTTGCGATAGGCCTCGTTTTCAAACGTGTACAGATTTTCTTCGGACATGGTGTTTCCTCCTTCATTCTGAGGGGGCAATAAAGGGAACCTCTGTATAAAATCAACTGCGGTGCCTGCCAGATCTTTTTCGCCAATCCATCGGTTCGGAAAACTTGAAATACATACCAGTATTCCGGCGTTTCCCAAACCTTGGCTTGACAAAAAATATCTTGCCATTCACTCTTGTTGATTTTATCAGAGGTTCAAAAAAATCACCCCTGATCCAATCAGGGGTGAGATACAGATCCTGTATTCCACGGTTCCACCTCTGCTTGCAGCGCATGGCGCTGCCGCTCGTTGGCGCGGTAACGGGCGCACCCGGCTCAGCCTACTGGAAGTTCAGCGGAGCGGCTCGGAAGCGGTTCGGCGGCAGGCGGGTGCAGGAGCTTTCACCAACCGCTCCCTCTCTGGGCAACCTGGCCTGTTCCGGTCTTCGTCACAGCCTCTTTGATATCGCCAATATAGCACGTTTGCCCGGCCGTGTCAAGCGGTGCGGGCAAAGTTTTTTGCCTGCGGCGGGGAGGTTGCGTTTTGTGGCCGTTATGTTAACCGTTTTGTAATCCTTTCACAATATCTTGTGCCTCCGCGCGCCGTGTATGCGGATATCTAGTCCGCCGGAAAACGGAAATAATAGCATAAAAAGTTTGACGAAAACAGGAAAATAAGAAAAAAAGCTTGACAAATCGTGAAGGAATGTTATAATTGCGCGGTAGTTACAATATAGTAACAATAGTTGCAGCCCGCAAACAAAACCGGCCGCTGCAGCGATAATTCTCAGAAATTGGAGGAGGCAAGCATGCAAAGAAGCACACAACATCCGCGCCGCCGGGCGTGGCTGCGGCGGCTCATCGTTGTCGCGGTGCTGGCCGCCGCTGTCGGCGCGCTGCTTTCGCAGACCGTCTTTGCCCAGACCAGCTATATCATCACGGACGGCGACCGCGTCACCGTCCACCGCTCCTACAGCCCGATCCCTATCGAGGTGCTCACCGAGGCGGGCATCGAGCTCGAGGAGGAGGATACCTATGAGACCGGCTATGCCGACGGCATGAATCAGATCACCGTCCGCCGCATGCAGATGGTCACGGTCATCAACCGCGGCGCGCAGAGCGTCATCGGCACCTACGGCGAAACGACCGGCTCCCTGCTGGCCCGCATGGGCATCACGCCGGGCACGGGCGACACGCTCTCGTGCAGCAGCGAGACGCAGACCTACGACGGCATGACCATTGAGCTCGTGCACACGGAGACGCGCATCGAGGAGGAGGACACGACCGTTCCCTACCCCGTCAATTATTATGAGGACCCCGATCTCGAGCCGGGCGCCGAGATCGTCCTCGTGGCCGGGCAGAACGGCCTGACCCACGTCAAGAGCGAGGTCACCTACCGCAACGGCAAGGAGGTCTCCCGCGTCATCGTGCAGGAGACGGTCCAAACGAAGCCCGTCACCCAGCTCGTCATCCGCGGCGTCGACCGCACCATCATGGAGCAGCCCGCCGATCCGGAGCCTGCGGAGCAGGCGGCCCCTGCCGCCTCGTCCGGCACGGCCTCCGGCAGCCTCGTCCGGCTCGTCGTCCTCCGGCGGCTCACGCTATGACGGCTCCGCCGAGACGAGCGGCAACGTCATCATGACGTCCTCCGGCGAGAGCTACACCTACGTCGATGTGATGACCTGCCCGCCACGGCCTACACCTGCGAGGGCTATGTCGGCCACACCTATTCCGGCACGCTGGCCCGCGTGGGCGCCATCGCGGTCGACCCGACCGTCATCCCGCTCGGCACGAAGATGTATGTCGTTTCAAACGACGGCCAGTATGTCTATGGCTACTGCGTGGCCGAGGACATCGGCGGCGGCATCAAGGGCAATAAGATCGACCTGTATTTTGACACCTATGCCGAGTGCTGGGACTTCGGCGTGCGCATGTGCACCGTCTATATCCTGGGTTGAATGAAACTGAAATAATATATATAGAGAAGGGCCGGACTGCACTTCCGGCCCTTTTTATAATGTAATATGGCGTGAAGCTCTCGGGTTTTGTCATTGCGAGGGCGCTTTGCGCCCGTGGCAATCTCGGGAAGGCACTGACGCCCCGTACCGGCCACCGTGAAAACGGTATGCACCGATTGCGTCTGTAGCGGCGCTCAGTGAGCGCCATGCAGGCTGGCAATATTGGTGGCATGAGTTCAATGGCGCAATGCTCCCAGATTTGTCATTGCGAGGCCCCGAAGGGGCCGTGGCAATCTCAGCAGCACTCGGCCGGATCACAAGGCACTCCCGGCGAATACGGTAACTTTTTACGCGGCGGGCGTCGAGGACACCGCCCCTACAAAGGCGTGTGCGAGCGGCGTTCATGCCACCAAACCTACAGCCTGCAAGGCGCTCACTGAGCGCCGCTACAGACGCAATTGGTGCACACCATTTTAACGATAGCCTGTACTGGCTGGAAGTGCGTCGCCGGGCCCGGCTGTCCGCTCCCCTACAACGCATAATTGGCGGCCCTGCGCATCCCCCCCGCATTGACGCGTGTGGTACAATAAAAACAGAAATACCATGCTATGGAGGGGACCGATGGATCAGTTCACTGCGCAGTATCATCTGCCCGGGCTGTTTGAATTTTATGCGCTCTACCGCCTGTTTCTGCCGCTGTTTTTTGAGCACCGGGAGTATTTTTATGACTGGTGCGGCATTGGCTCGATCTACGGCGCGCCGGCAGACTGCCTCTGGGACGGCGGACGCGTCAGCTGCGGGCGACTGCGACCCGCGCGACGCGCTGGCCCCTGCTGCGGGACTACGGTATCTCCGCCCGCCTGACGTTCAGCAATTCCCTGCTGCGGCCGGAGCACCTGTCCGACCCGCGCTGCAATGCGCTGTGCCGCCTGTTTGAATCAAGCGGAGAAAACGGAATCATTGTCCATTCCGACCTGCTGGCAGAGCATGTGCGGCAGCATTATCCGGGGCTGTACCTCGTTTCGTCCACGACAAAGCTCCTGACGGACTTCTCTGCGTTCCGTCAGGAGCTGGCGCGGCCGGAGTTTCGGTATGTCGTGCCGGATTTCCGCCTGAATCCGGCGCTGGAGCAGCTGCGCGCCCTCTCGCCGCAGGAGAAGGCGAAGGTCGAATTCCTGTGCAACGAATGCTGCCGCTTCGGCTGCCCGGACCGCCGCGCGTGCTATGAGGCCGTCAGCCGCAAGAACCTCGGCGAGCCCGGCCCGGAGCACCGCTGCACCGCCCCGGACGCCGCGCAGGGCTACCGGTTTTCCAGAGCAATGGAAAATCCCGGCTTCCTCAGCGTCGGCGACATCCGCGATACGCGTCTGCCGCTGGGTTTTTCCGAGTTCAAGCTCGAGGGCCGCGGCCTCGGCAGCGCGATGGTGCTGGAGTTTCTCCTTTATTACATGACAAAGCCGGAGTATCAGATCCGCGTCCGTGAGGCCATTTACCTCGATGCCATGCTGGACCTGTTCTGAGGAGCAGCCGCGCGTTGTAGGGAGCGGACAGCCGGGCCCGGCGCTATACTGCCGATACGTACAGGTTGGCGATAAAACGGTAATGGCCCCCGAATTGTCATTGCGAGGAGGCCAAAGGCCGACGTGGCAATCTCGGGCAGGCAGTTGCGTTTTCGCCGTGGCTTTCCTATTATCCAACCGTGTACTGCGAGATTCCCACGTCGCTTCGCTCCTCGCAATGACAAGTCGGAGGTGCGTGCCATTTTAGCGATGGCCTGAACCTATCGGCAGTGCCTCCAAGGCGCCTCTCAGTCACCTGGTGACAGCTGCTCCCAGAGGGAGCCAAGGTCGCTTCGCTCCTCGGAATGACACATCAGGGCGGTGCGGCGGTGGGAATGGTGCATTGCATCGAATCAGCGGTACTTTTGCCGCTTCGCGGACGGGCCCGGCTGTCCGCTCCCCTACAATGGCGCGTGCGGTCGGCGATACTGCCCGGAAATTTACAACTACCCATGGCGCTCGCTACCCGCAAGGGGCACGCCGCATCCGTAAGGCGGCAAAGCCGCCAACGGCTGCGCAGTGAGCGCCGCTACATTTTTCTCTCGCGCAGCCGCCGCCGCTACAGACGCAATCGGTCGGTGCGTTTTTATCGACACCTTGCACGAACTGGAAGTGCCTTCCCGAGATTGCCACGTCGCTTTGCTCCTCGCAATGACAAATCGGGGGCCATCCTCATTTTAACGGTGACCTGTACAAATCGGCAGCAATGCGCCGGGCGGGGCACGCCCCGCCTCCGCGATTTCCATTCCATAATAATTATTTCTCGCCGTCCAGCGTCAGCCTCCGGATCTCCGTGCCCTGATAGTAGTGCAGCAGAATCTCATCAAAGCGCCTGCCCGCCTGCGCCATGGCCTCCGCGCCGTATTGGCTCAGGCCGACGCGGTGGCCGAAGCCGTGCGTCGTGACCGTCAGGCCGTCCTCCTGCGGAGAAAACTCGATGTCCGTCGAGCGCAGGCCGAGCAGGCGGCGCAGCTCCGTACCCGTGAATGACGCGCCGCCCAGCTCCAGCGTCCCGATGCCGCCACCCGCCGTATAGCGGACGGTCCCGAACCAGGCCTCCGGCGTACCGGAAAGGTCAGCGTCCGGCCGCGCGGGCGTGATGCGGTCCCGGAATTCTTCCGCCGTGAACGTCAGCGTCTCCGTTTCGCGCGGCGCGTCCTCCCTCGCCGGGGCTGGGAACGGACTGCAGATATGGAATTTCACCGCCCCAGACGGCCACGGCCGCCTCCGTCCGCCCGCCGGAGCAGGAAAAATAGGTCGCGTCGATGAGCTGCCCGTCATAGACGACGGCAAGTCCGTCCGTTTCCGTCACGGCTGTCTCCGCCGCCGCGTGCTCCGGCCACTGCTCCGGGGCGCACCAGCCCTGGCAGCAGGCGGCGCTGGCGCAGACGTCGGCCTCCGCGTGCTTGCCCGCCCCGGCCTGCCGCAGGGCGAATGTCCGCGCGGCACAGGCCTGCGCCTTGAGCGCCTCGGCCGCAAAGCCGGACGGCACCTCCGCCAGCAGCACGCAGACAAGGTAGTCGTGCAGCGCCTGCTCACGCACGGTCCCGTCCACAAGCACGCGCAGCGTCACAGCCTCGTCGAACGGCTCGTCCGCAGGCTCCGCGGGCGCGGTCTCCGCCTCTGTCGCGGCGAGCGTCTCGGCCCTCCCGTGCGGCAGAAGCTGCTTCGGCAGCAGCGGCAGCGCCAGCAGCATCACGGCCGCGCCGAGCGCGGCGCAGCCAAGGGCGGCGAAAAATTTCGGATCATAGCTTGCTCCTTTTTCCCCGCGCAGGGCGCGGCGTTCGAAACCCGCACTTGACGTGGAGCGCACGGGCTGGTACAATTAGGGATAAATATACGACTATACGACAGGCAAGGAGGCGATTCCCATGGTCGATGAGCGCTTTGACGAGCTCCTTCACACTCTATGCGCGGATTACCGCGTTCATAACAACCTGAATCTCGAGGCGCGGACGAACAGCAACATCAAGCGCGGCCTGCGCAACGACGACGGCACCGGCGTCATGGTCGGCTGTACGGCCGTCGGCAATGTCCTCGGCTATACGATCGAGGACGGCGAGCGCGTACCCATGCCCGGCCGCCTGATCTATCGCGGCTACGACCTGTCCGACCTGGTGGACGGCTACATCCGCGAGCAGCGCTTCGGCTTTCCGGAGGTCGCGTACCTGCTGCTCTTCGGCCACCTGCCCGATCAGGAGCAGTACGACATGCTCAAGCGCCTGCTGCATGATTTTACGGATCTGCCGCAGAATTTTACAGAGGACATGATCCTGAAAAATCCGAGCCACAACGTCATGAACAAGCTCGGGCGGTCCGTCCTTGCCCTGTATTCCTGCGACCCGGACCCGGACAGCCTGAGTGTCGAGAATATGATGCGCCAGTCCATCGAGCTCATTGCGCGCTTCCCGGTCATCGCGGCCTATGCCTATGTTGTAAAGCGGCATTATTTTGACAACGACAGCCTCTATCTCCACCGGCCGGAGCCGGAGCTGTCCACGGCGGAGAACTTCCTGCGCATGATCCGCCCGGACAAGCACTTCACCCAAGAGGAGGCGCGGCTGCTCGACCTGTGCCTTGTGTGCCATGCGGAGCACGGCGGCGGCAATAACTCCACGTTCACCTGCCGTTCCGTCTCGTCCACGGGGACGGACACCTATTCCGCTATCGCCGCGGCCGTCGGCTCGCTGAAGGGCCGAAGCACGGCGGCGCGAACCGGCAGGTGCTGGCGCAGTTCTCCTCATCAAGCAGACCGTCCGCGACTGGAAGGACGACGACGCCGTGGCTGACTGCGTCGGCCGCATCCTGCGCCGCGAGCTCGGCGACGGCAGCGGCCTCATTTACGGCATGGGCCACGCGGTCTATACCCTGTCCGATCCGCGCACCGTCATCCTGCGGCAGAGCGCCCGCACGCTGGCCGCCCAGCGCGGCATGCTCGACGAGCTGGAGCTGATGGAGGCGGTCGAGCGTGTGACGCCGCGCGTGTTCGCCGAGGTCACGGGGCATGAAAAGGTCATGTGCGCCAATGTGGATATGTATTCCGGCCTCATTTATCAGATGCTGGATATCCCGCCTGACCTCTTTACGCCGCTGTTCGCCGTCGCGCGCATCACGGGCTGGTGCGCTCACCGCATGGAGGAGGTCCTCACCGGCGGCCGCCTGTACCGTCCGGCCTACAAATCGCTCACCCGCCACAGGGAGTATATCCCCATGGCTGCCAGAACATACCGGAAAATCCGCTTCCCGCCGAAAAAGGGATTGACAAGCCATTGCCGCCGTGCTATAATATGCGAGCAGTCCGAAATTCCGGACGGTATATATCGTATGCGCGAGTGGTGGAATTGGCAGACTCGCTAGATTCAGGTTCTAGTGTCCACTCCGGACGTGCGGGTTCAAGTCCCGCCTCGCGCACCAGAAAAAACCGGTTGTCCAGCGGACAACCGGTTTTTTCAACGAAATAAATCCTGTCGGATTTGTGAAATGCGCTTCGCGCGTGAAATATGGCTTCGCCAAGTGAAATGCCTGCGGGCGTAAGTAGATTTATTTCATATCACTTGATGCGCCAGCATCAAATTTCACGCATCACATCCGGAGGATATATCACTATCTGCAATTTTTTCATTATGATCGGCATTACCGATAAAGGCGGTGCGTTTTATGGCAGAATCCAAACTCCGAGACTTTACAACTGACTTTGCAGTTAAAATTATGAAACTCTGCGAAACCATAAAAAGGGCACTATTCCCTTGTCAATCAGCTGGAGCGCTCTGCAACCTCAATTGGTGCAAATGTCCGCGAGGCAAACTACGCCCACGGGAAGGCCGACTTTATCGCCAAGCTGCAGATCGCCTTAAAGGAATGCTACGAAACGGAATACTGGCTGGAACTGTTTGTAAAGGCTGATATTCTGAACAGAGATGCTGCCGCTGAACTCTACACCCAGTGCGGCACGATCCGCCGGATGCTGATTGCCTCCTGTAAAACGGCGAAGGAAAATCTCAAAAGGTAGGAGCGTATCTGCAAGCTGTAGCAAAACCTGTCTCTCCGTAACTTTCGGGCAGGACTTCCCTGGATGCAAAATATACTAAATATTATGTATAAGGACGATGAACCCATAACGCAAATTGGGAATTCATCCCTAATACATTTGACCGGATGCTTTTTGAACGAAATAAATCCTGCCGGATTTGTGAAATGCGCTTCGCGCGTGAAATATGGCTTCGCCAAGTGAAATGCCTGCGGGCGTAAGTGGATTTATTTTATTTGATCCAATATATAGTGAGGAGGACCCGCCATGAAGAAACGCCTGCCGCTTCTGCTCCTTCCCGTGCTCGCACTGATCCTGGAGGCCCTGCCCTATGGTGCGGTGCTGCAGTTTGCGCGCCCGGCCGCAGCGCCGCTCCGGGAGCTGTACTCCTATTTTGATCTCACGCCGTTCGGCTATGCGAATTTTGCGCCGCTCTTTACGGCACTTGGCACCTGTGTCCTGCTGGTCCTGCTGGCGCTGTACGCCGCGACCGGAAAGCGGGGACTTGCAGCCGCAGCGCAGATCGCAGCGGGCGTCTGCGCCCTCGTCTCGCTCGGTCCTCTCCTGCTGGGCATCCGGAATTATTCCGTTACCGGTGCGCTCATCACGGCCTCCCTGCTGGCGGAATGTCTCTGGCTGTGCCGCGTATGGAGACCGAAGAAAGAAAACCCCTAAAACGTCCCGCCGGGGGACGAAGAAACAAACAAGCCCCCTTTGCCAATGCGGCGAAGGGGCTTGCTTTTGCCATGGAGAAATACAATGAACTTTGTGCCTGTACGCCGCTCCGGACAAAACACGTTGCAAAATCCACGCTTCTGTGGTACGATGAACGCAGAGATCAACAAACGGAGGGACCGATCATGGCAAAGGAGCAGCGCTTTGAGCGCGTTTACACAGGGAGCATTGCAGATTACCGAGATCTGGGTCGACAAGGAGACAGGCGTGAACGATCTCTTCCACGCCAGCGGCAATGCGGGCGGCCTGACGCCGCTGCTCGACCGCGACGGAAAGCCGGTCGTTTCCCCGCTGCTGAACCGCTGATGCGCTATTTTATCCCGGCGTCGGAGCGGCAGGGGAGCTGCTATTTTGAGTTCCAGCCGGGGCGCTGGCGCGGGCGGTGTTGGCTGCCCGGCTCCATCCTGCTCGCAGACGAGCGGTGGGAGGCACTGCGCCTGACGGAGCTGTTCGGCGGCGTCCTGCCGGAGTTTGACTATTTCGGCGTCACGCCCGTCTCCCCCGGGCAGTGGGAGCGCATCGCGGCGCGCAGCCGGGACGATGCAGACTGGCGGACCGTCATCGACGAGGCCGCGCCGTGGGCAGAGGCCAGCTTTGCGCGGCACGGCGTCATCAGCATTCTGGGCCTGTGAATGGGGGCGCGGCTGTGAAGTACATTGGCGTCGTGCTGCGACACGCCCGTCCTCTTCCTCCACGGCGAGGACGACCGCTTCGTCCCCTGCGCCATGGGGCGGAGAACTGTGCTTGCTGCCGCGCCGCAGATAAGACCCTGCTGACCTTTCCCGCCGCCGGGCACGGCATGAGCTATATGGCCGACCGGGAAAGATACCTCGCGGCCGTTACGGATTTCCTGGGAAGGGTGCTTGGAGAAGAATATGGAACAAAAACGACTCACACTTTCGGAATATGACGCCATCGTTGCCTTTGACCGGCTGTGCTTCCCGCAGGATCACTGGACGGAGGAGGACTGGCGGGAGCTGCTGGCGGACGAGCGGGCGGTCTATCTGGCCCTGCTGGACGATGGGCGCATCGTTGGCGACGTGTTCGTCTACAACTGGCAGGGCGAGCGGGACTACGGCAAGATCATGAACCTCGCGGTCCACCCGGCGTACCGCGGGCGCAGGCTGGCGGCGGGACTTCTGCGCGCGGCGACGGAGCTGCTGCAGGCGGCCGGGCTGCCGCGGATCTGCGGCGAGACGCGTCTCTCGAATGAGGCCATGCGCCGCACATTCGCCGCCTGCGGCTACCGGCTGACCCGCATCGAGGAGGCCTACTACGATCACCCGCCGGAAAGCGCCTGCAAGTATGAAAGACAATTTGAAAAGTAATTCAAAGAAACGCCGCCCCGATTTTCGGAGCGGCGTTTCAGACTGTCAAAAACCTGCTTAGCCGAAAGTCTCGGAGGGAAGGATCGTGTGAAAGGAAACCGTCAGGGTGTCCTTTCACGTTCCATCACCCGCCGCAGCGGCAGAATTGCAAAATCATGCTGCAAAATTTGATTTTGCAATTCGGAAAGAACAGGCGAAAAAGCCCAGGGACTTTTTTGACAAGCTGCTATGCCTGTTTCATGCGGTGGACTCAGACGCGCCCGGTCCGCTCCGGGGTGTCGAGCAGGGAGAGGAGCGTCATGGCTTTGCTTCCTTCCCGCCGGGCGGAGCCGGAGGGCAAGGCACAGCAGCGAGGCCATGAGCAGCAGCACGGACAGCTCCGGCAGGAAGAGAAAGAAGCCCTCGTAGTCCGAAAGATCCATGATGATGTGCACGAGCAGCGGCAGCCCTGCCAGCAGTATGAGAAAGATGCGCGTGCGCAGCACGCCAAGCGCCGTCAGCAGGAAGAAAACGAGCACGGCAAGATAGAGGATGCTGCACCGCACCGTGTGCAGAACGCTGGAAAACGACAGCGCCTTTATAGAGAAAGAACTCGACGAATCCGGCCACGGGCGCAGTCAGCGGCACGATGGTCCTCCGGCCGAACAGGGCCAGCAGCACAGGATAGAGGGGGCCGCCGAGAAGACCGGCAGGCCGACGAGCAGGAAGATATCCGCCTGCGAGAGCGTCATGGCCGTCGCGACGGGGTCGGCGAGATAGTACCAGGCGCGCCGCAGCCGAAAGCAGCATCAGCGCCATGGAAAGCAGGCACAGCGCGGAGCGCGGCTCTGCCGTAAAGCGAAACTTTTGTTTCATGCTTATCTCCAATCGTTCAGAACAGGGAAGCTCTGAATCAATCAGCAAGAGCGGATGGCGCGAGATTTTTTGGCAAGTCGAGGTATGGAAAACGTAGGAATACTTTTGTGTATTTCTAGTTTTTTCATACCGATGGATTGACGAAAAAGATCCGGCATCCGCCGCAGATGATTGTTTTTAGAGTTTCCCTAAAATAGAGCGCGACCCAGACGCGCAGACCTCCCGCGCCAGCATGAGGCAGTAAAACGCGCGGTCGTGCGTGTACGACGGGACACCCAGTGCTTCAGCCCCGGCCCTGCGGGCCAGCAGCTCGGCGCGCAGCAGGTGATATTCTCCTGAGATGACGGCGATCTGCGCCGGCGCGTGCCGGTCTCGGCCTCGATGAGGTCGAGCGAGCAGCAGAGGTTCTCCTCCGTTGTCGTGGCCTTCGTCTCCATCCGCAGGCGGGCGGGATCGACGCCGCGGGCCGTCAGCCAGTCATACATGCACCGTAAGCTTCCGTGATGGACTCGCCGTCGCCCTGCGCGCCGGAAAGGACGGCAACGGCCTCCCGGATAGCGCGCAAAGATAGTCCCGTGCTGCCTCGAGCCGCTCGCGCAGGGCCTGACTCGGGACGGTCCCGTTCACGCCGGCGCCGAGCACGACGACCCACTGCGCCTCCGGATCGTCCGCGCCGTGCCCGGCGGAGACGACCCAGCCCGCCGTTCCGGCGGCCAGCACAAGGCCGAGACAGACGAGGATCAGGCCGAGGCGCGTCGCCCAGCGCGAAAACGGGGAAATCGCCCGCGCAGTGCGTCCACGACGCCGAAGGCCAGCACGACCCCGGCTGCGAGAAACAACAGCACGCCCGCGAAGCGGAAGCCCGTAGACGGCGAAATAGAACACGAATCCCAGCGCCAGCAGCGCCGCGGCGCCCAGAAGCGCCCGCGCATCAGAACAGGTAGCCGCGCAGGACACGCAGCGTGTTGAGCACGCCGTCTCGGTGACTGCGCTCATAGCCGTGCGAGGCATAGACGCCCGCGCCGATGAGACCGTGGCGAATGTCATAGCCCGCGCGGAGCGTGGCCTCGACGTCAGAGCCGTAGTAGGGATAGATGTCCACGGCGTAGTCCGCGTGCTCCCTTCTGCGCGGCGGCGATGAGCTTCTTTACGACGTCGTAGGAGTACGGGCCGCCGGAGTCCTTTCGCGCAGATGGAGACCTGCCGCTCCGTGCACTGCAGGCCTGCGCCGACGCAGCCCATATCCACGGAGATGGCTTCCGTCACTCCCGCCGGGACCGAGGCGGAGCCGCCGTGACCGACCTCTTCATAGACCGTCACATGGACGTAGACGCGGCGGGTGGGCGTTTTGCCCTCGTCGTGCAGATATTTGGCAAAGCGAGCAGGATGCCGACGGACAGCTTGTCGTCGAGGAAGCGGCTCTTGATGTAGCCGCTCTTCGTCACGGGTGCGCGGCTCAAAGCAGACAAAGTCGCCGACGGAGATGCCGAGGGCCTTCACGTCGTCCGCGGACTCGACGGCCTCGTCCAGCACGACCTCCACGGTGTCCCAGCTGCGCTTTGTGGAGGCATAATCGCCGTTGACATGGACGGAGGCATTGATAAGCTGCAGCGTGCCCTCGTAGCTGCCGGAGAACTTCGTCACGACGCGGCAGTTCTCGGCCTCGGCGTTGTTGGCGTTCATGCCGCCGACGTTCACGATGCGCAGGCGGCCGTCGCCCTTGATCTCGGCGACCATGCCGCCGAGCGTATCGGCGTGGGCCTCGAGCAGCAGGGCGTCATCTGTGCTTTCGCCGCCGAGATCGATGAGAATGCCGCCCTTGGCCGTCCGCTCCGCCGCAAAGCCGAGCGCGCGGAACTCGCGCAGGACAAATTCCTCCGCCTCGGCGGTATAGCCCGTCGGGCTGTCGATGGCCAGCAGCTCCACCGCCTTCTGCACGGCAAAATCCACATAGTTTTCCATGAAAAGTACCTCCACCGCCCGCGCCGGCTTTTTTGCCATTATATCACAGAATGGAGCAAAGGGAAAGAGAAGAAATTGCAGGCCGCACACGCCCTTGCAGGGGAGCGGACAGCCGTGCCCGGCGACGCACTTGCAGTCCGTACAGGCTGCCGATAAAACGGTATGCACCGATTGCGTCTGTAGCGGCGCTCAGTGAGCGCCCAGTAGGGGAACATTCAACAGCATGGGGCGCTGGTGCACCACCACGCTGCCTGACGTGTCATTGCGAGGAGCGAAGCGACGTGGCAATCTCGGGAAGGCACTCGCAGTTCGTACAGGCCGCCGTTAAAACGCACGGACCGATTGCGTCTGTAGCGGCGGTCAGTGACCGCCTTGCAGAGGGGCATGAAACCGCTGGAGAGCTCTGGGCACCGCCGCACCCGCCTGACGTGTCATTGCGAGGAAGGCAGTTGCATTTTCGCCGATGGCTTTCCCACGATGCAGCCGGGAACTGCGAGATTGCACCCCAAAGGGCACTTCCTCGCGCTTCGCGCTCAGGGCGCCACGTCGGCCTTCGGCCTCCTCGCAATGACAAATTTGGGGGCTTTGCGCCACTGAATTTGTTCCGTGATCATTGCCAGTCTGCATGGCGCTCGCTGAGCGCCGCTACAGACGCAATCGGTGCGTGCCATTTGACGGCGGTTTGTACGGGCTGCCAGTGCCTCCCTGAGATTGCCACGGCCCCGTTGGGGCCTCGCAATGACAAGTCGGGGCCGTTGCCGTTTTCACGATGGCCGGTTTGGATCGGCAGCGTGCCGCCGGGCCCGGCTGTCCGCTCCCCACATATTACACATATGCAAAAACCAAGGGCAGGCCATTGGCCTGCCCTTTGTGCTTTGTCCTGTTACAGCTTCGCGTAGCGCATGAGGATGGTCGCGAACTCTGCGCGGGTGGCGTTGCCGGTCGGCTGGAGGCCGCCGTCCTTGCCGTTGATGATGCCCGCGCCGACGCACCAGCGCAGCGCGTCAACAGCCCATGAGCCAACCCTGACCGGCATCCGGCCAGCGGCTGAGGTCGCCCGTCGGGGTCGTGTCCGTTCCCTTGACGGTCTTCGCATAGCGCTGCAGCATGAGCGCCATGTCCTGACGGCTGATCTCCTCCATCGGGCGGAACGTGCCGTCCTCGAAGCCGGTGACGATGCCCTTCTGCTGGGCCCAGGCAACGGCCTCGCCGTACCACTCGTTCGCCGGGACGTCCGGGAAGGCGTTCGTCGCGCTGACCTTGTCGCCGGAGAGGCGATAGAGGACCGTGGCGACCATGGCGCGGTTGAGGGTGGTGTCCGGCTCGAATGCTTGCCCTTGCTCATGCCGTTAAAAGGGTATGGTCATGCGAGGCCGGTCTCGAGGACGTAGTCCACGCTTCGACAGCAACCCTCGCCCTGGCCTGTGCGACTCTACTGAACTACCGTTATCATGATCCACAGAAACGCAAGTTCTCATAATGACAAGCAATCAGGTGCATCTGGATGCAATGGGAAAAGTTGAATACTGGTTGAGCAAAGGCTCTGCTGGTAATAATGAAGGAATCGTCAATGAACCTTATGCCAAGCAAAATAAAAACGGCGAAAAGCTGAATTCTGGCTTTATCTGATGGCGGCCACTGCTGCTGGTTTTATTCTGATATGTCCTGTACCCTGAGCCACGCACAACCTATGGAAGCAGGAAACAGGCCGGAAGCGGAAGAAAAAGAACAGATTATTCTGGATCTGGCGATCGCAAATTACGGAGGAATATTCTGGTTAGTGATGAATTGTTCATTGAATCTGGGTTGATGCCTGAGCAAAAGAAAGTTCTCTGTGCTGTTCTTTCCGTCAGGTGGATACACAGTCTGGGTGCAATCTTTTTGAATTAACACTGCTCTTGGCTATGATGATAACTCCAGGATTAAAGCAGACTTTTCTGGCCTTTTCTGTTCTACTGGGCAGGGACTTTTCACGTATGTCCGCTAGAGTATCATTGAGACCTTCTGGGCAGTTATGCAATTTGTCGCGGGGACTAGTGCATTTGCCGTGTCAATCCTACTACTGTCTGGATGAAATAACCATTTTTCTTTCGGACAGCCAGTTGGAAAGAGCTGCGCGTTTGCTGACCGCAAATGGACGCTCGTGGGTGCGCCTGTTGTACGGCGGACGGGCAGTTGATATCCATAGTGGCTGAATCGGAGGTTCCGCTGAAGGATGAAATACAATCAATCAGATTGCCAGATATGCTTGAGGAAACGAATGAAACAAAGCTACCAACGCTAGCTTCCAGCTATTGCTGCTGGTGCGGAAAGACATCTGAGTTCTGAAATAAAGGTATCAATGATAATATTAGACGATGCGCCGGTAGGCTAAACGCTACCCCAAAGAAGATGTAGATGGAGAAGCCATTACCAATTAAATGGCGACGGTCATGTGCCCAACAGCTTCTCCATCTTCGCTTCTCAACCTGACGGATTTTATTTGCCGCAAATATGAAATTCTAAGCGGCAATACGGGATTTTTATTTATTGCCCCGGTTTATATTTCACGTGCCAGCTTTTCTGGCCGGGGCATCACGCTGGTCAAGCGCCGAGAAAACAAGCCTCTGTCCGAGGCTCTGTCACGCCAGGGACCATGCTCCATTACAAAATCGGGAAACAGCCTGGCTTGGCAGACAAACCACCCAATAGGCAAAAAACCGGAATAGAAGGTTGCTTTGCTTTAACATCTTTATAGGCGCAGGATTCCTGGATCGGCGCTGCCGTCGCATCAAACAACTGAAAAAAGATTGCATAAAACAAAAAGCCGACTACTTTTCAATAATGACAGGGTCAATGAGTGTAGAGCATGCCCAATATAGATCATATTCAAACTAGCACCGCGAAAATCGCGATGGCCATATTGAGAGCAATGCCCAGCCAGGCCTAGTTCTGCCACTTTAGCTTCCTGTTTAGACTAACTAAGAATCGTCAAACTTAGTTGAAACTGGGCAACTTTCATATAATGAGTAAGCCCAACATGCCTGAGTGCCTGTGATAACTGGCTGAACCCAGCAATAGACAGAAGAGTTGCGACTACCAAAAATACGGCCTCCATAAACATTTATGACCAATCAGCATGATGCTGATTTTCTGTTTAAAAATCCGGAAATGCTCAAAATGATCAGGAGGACAAAAAATAGCAAATTCAAACAGGTAGGTAATACCAGTCATACCAGCATATTTATGACATTCCCAGTTTTCAAAAATAAAACAGTAGTTTAAAAGACATTTACCGGCAAAATAAATCTTCATTCAGACAGCACATGTCCTAAAGTATCTATCAGAGCGCGCAGCAGGTTGTTACAAAAACAGGTATCTGCCATACGCACATCTTAGCAATATATTGCACCTGCAGTTCAAATGGATGTTCAGCAGGGTATCTAAAATAAAACCCATTAAAATGATAACTGCGAAAAAGCTATCGCCGAAATCATGTGCCGAGCCAGTGCGCGCAAATGACTGTAACGCTGGTCAGGCGCAACGAGTATGAGCAACTTCTGGGCATCAGCCTAATAAAAACTCCGTGGTGCCAACATCGGCATCCAGATATTGTCACGCCGACTTGAAGTGCCTGCCAGTCGACACTGCGAACATCTGCATGATCTGACAGTGAAGCGCATCGACAAGGATCGTCTGCCCGATCAAAATCAGGATCGTCTAACTGGAAAGACAGCACGTCAGGCAGTTGTTTACATTTTCGTCTGCTAACTATATTTTGCATCGCTTTCTATTTTAAGGCAGCTCCAGAAAACACTCGCTCGCCTCCGCCATGGGTTCCGTAAAGATAGGCCCAGCGTTCCACAAGCTGTTCCAAACGCTTCTCGGCATCACCTGCTGCTGCGCGGTAGCTCGCCCAGCTTCACAAAATCACTGCCGGCACTATTGACTTCCAGCGTCAGCATTTTCAGCTCGGCCTCCACACCGGCGATCATTGTTTCTATCTGCTCAAATTCAGTTTTTCCTTATAAGTCATCTTGATTTGTTTAGATCGGCTTTAGCGGGCTTCTGGCACGCCTCGCCGGTATTTCTTCAGTTTAGCACCGTCGCAAGCATCGCTTTTGCTTTCATAGCACACTTTGCCTTTATATTTACTGTAATACGCCGATAGCTGCCGATGACCACATCTACGCAGGCAGGCCGCGGCAAACCGGTCTAGTACCGTCATGCGAAACCGATAGACAGCTCCATTAAAGCTGTCCAGAGGACCCTAAAACACCAGCAAGTTACGTCAGAAGATCGCTATCGCCTCACCCAGAACAAGCAGTAACCCAAGCACCGCAGCATACAGCCGTTTCTCCTCCCGCCTACATTGACCGGCACCCACCAGCCGCCAAAGCGAAATAAAACCTTCCAGCGGCAGAATCCTTGTCCATCGTTTGTTTCGATGTGATATCAGAAAACGCGCCTGCCATGTCCTGAATTCCTGGCTGACCAATCATCCTGACCGTCTGTCCGATCTGAACATTGCCACGGTCAGGCGCCTCGCCAACATCCATCAGCGTCGTTTCCTTGCTGCCGTTGTTAGGGCCAACAATGCCCGCACGGTCATTACGCGCAATATAGCTGAAATCTTTGATATAGGTCACACCTGTTGTAGTCAAGTCCCAGATGCTCGCACTCGACCACAGTTTTCCCCAATCGGCTGCTCAGATGACATTTCCAGTTCTCCCGATGCAGAATATTTTCACTTCCCAGCCCAGCTCGAAAAAACGTTCGATGCGTTCCCTTGCTTTTGTCCGCCGTGCTTCCGCACCGCGGCTGATCCCAGCCAGTTCACGCCGGTAAACATTGCGCAGCCACTGAGCACAGCAGCTTCCGGATCTTCTCTCTCACGCTGTGCGGCGCCAGTTTCCCTTGTATATAGCCGGCATTGCCCGCCATCTTTCTGCCGATCACCTTGTCAAAAAATACCGGTCATGGGTCACCACAGCAGCCTTTTCGCTTCAAAACAGCTGTTCCAACCAGACCAAAAGTTTCATTATCCATAGGAGTAGGTCCGTCCAAATCAGGAAACGGACGCACCAAAACCCATACGCTGCCCTGCCGAAAGTTCCGCCATCGGCTGATTAAAATCACTGATCCCCAGCTGGATCGCTAACTGCTTGCTCCAGCGTCCGCCAGCCTGTTTCAACGCGTGACTGCTCAGGACGCAGCGCAGCGCGCTGCCGCCCGTTCATAACGCCGTAATTCCAGCTGCGGCGAATCTCCTGAAATACCTGTTCCAATACCGTTGCCTGTGGATCATGATCAGATCCGCGCAGATATTCGATCACACGCAGCTGCCATTTGTCAGCTGCCGTCACCGGCTTCACCGCGTGCATATCAGCGCAGCAAGCTTAACCGGTGCCGCACACCGATAATACCGATTTATCGCCCATTCAATAAAAGTTACACAGCGAAGCTTTACGACTTTAAAAATCACTTGCCCTCTGTAAAAATGATTACTGCCAGCCTGCCGAGACTGCATATTTTAAATAAGCTTCCACTTTGAAGATTAGATTTGCGCGGCGGCATCCTGTACAACCAGCAGCCTGCGCCATACCAACCTAATTCTGAACCTGTGGCTACCGCCTGCGTGGCGCAATAGCCTGCAGACTCCGTCAACAATCATACGTCAGGATTTTCACTGTAATAACTGCAGTCAAGTCTAACACGCAGATATTTATGCAGCTGCCCGATCGACTGCATCCTGGCCAGTGCCAAAGCAATGGGTTTTCATCAGCCGCCTCCTTATATCACAATTTTTTCAAGCTTATATTGATCATCCGTAAAGCACAACTCAGTCCGTCATTAGAATACACCGGTCGCTTGAAGATTCCTGTTACTGGTTTTGTAATCAATACTACTTTTCCAGCCGCGTCCCTGATTTCGCGCGGCAGTATCCTGCCATACCTGTCACCGCCTGATACTTTTTACTGGCGCCACTATCCTGCTGTCCCCTTATGCCTGTTCTGCGCGCTCGGCTTCACGTTTATTAATGTACCTCCTTTGGCATTTATGAAAGGTATGGATATACAGCCACCTCAGCCTACTGGTATAAGCAAGGTCGCTGACTTTGAACTGCGCCTGCTGCCCTGCAGCTGTGCTAGTCCACTTTTGTTTTTAAAGCCACCTGCTCGTGAAATTCGTTGCTTAGCCTGATCTGAAGTTTCGCCCGAGGCGCTGCCACAGCCAAACACGGAAAATCAGCAAAATCTTTTTCATTTTAAACACCTTTAAACCATTTTTCATTGACAATAAAAATACCGCGTACCTTATAGCGTTCATTAGCTTTATTTTCCATTCGCGTCATCGTTTTGTTGACTCAGCTTTTTCCGCGAATCGGCGGTTCTTAGCTGCGCTGCGGGTTGCGCAGTTCTGCGAAGCCGTTTTCCCAGGTCTCTGTTTCCGCATCCCCGCCGCTTTGACTCTGGTTAGACCACGGTCTACAGTTTCAGCATATTTACTATACAGCGGGCTGGCTACCAGCTGGCGCAGTATGTTGTCAGCTACGCGAAGATAGCTGCGCGGCGGCATGATGGCATCGCCCACCCGCCGGTCGGCACCCGTCAGCATCCACAGTGATACCAGCACTTCGCCTGGTGCCAAGCCCGGCAGTACCCTTAAAGCCGCGTCAAAACCCAGGATTGGCTCAGCGTCTGCGCCAGCCTTCGCACTTTTCTAATCTTTGGTGGTGGGAAGTTCGCAGCGCATGCTGGCAGCTTGCTTCCAGCTTCGCGACAAAAACAGTATCGAATGATCAGAAGCTGCTGCCGCAAGATAAAATAAATGCCGATTCTGAACGGATCAAACGCACCATCTGTTCGAACTTTATCGAGCAGAGATTTCGGCGCGCCTTTGAAAGCAATGCCGCAACTGAACGAAGCAATTG